>Ga0070735_10000011_pt1 | contig 264047 bp, 198 predicted proteins | sample Coa_R1_FD_66443 | JGI IMG/M metagenome (GOLD analysis project Ga0070735, IMG submission 66443) | Surface soil microbial communities from Centralia Pennsylvania, which are recovering from an underground coalmine fire - Coalmine... | ecosystem: Environmental > Terrestrial > Soil > Unclassified ... | reverse complement strand
TGACCATCTACCCAGAAATCGAAATCCAGGCATCCCACCTCGCCTTTTGCACGCCGCCGGTCATCACGAATGAGCGCCTGGAGACGCGGCGTGTAGATATCGTTCGGTGGCGCATAGTTGGTGGACTTATTGTTGGCGTAGTGAGCATACACGCCCCGTACAAACGTCAACGGGTCGTCGATGCGGGTCGGAGCCGCAAGGGCCGGGAGAGCTGCATAAGCAAAAGCCATAAAAACTGCACAAGCGAGCTTCATATGGTATGGTCCTTTAGCCATTACCGCTGTCATGTCCTGATCGCCGCTGCCAGTTGATATCGGCCATCGGGGTACCGCGTGACGGCCGCCACGCAGGTAGCCGGAATCCGCGTCAGGAGTTTCCATTGCGGTGCTCCCTTTCCCGGCGGATACTGGGCGTCGAGATCCAGGTTGGAATCGTGCGGCGTCACCGCACGAACCTTCACCAGGCGGTCCGGACCGCTCAACGACCAGGTGCCTGCCGCACTCTCCTTGATCTTGGAAATTTCAAGATCGCCGGGCAGTGTGAAATGATGCTCGGCGATCATCGAGTACGCTGCCAGTTGAAACTCACTCTGCTGGGGAAGCCGATCGAGGGCCAGCACAAACATTCCCTGCGCCAGGCGGCCTCTTTGAAATCCGAGGATGTCTTCGATCTCCTGGAGCGTTCTGCCAAGGATGAATTTGTCCTTCGTCACGTATCCGCCCACGGGCATTTGTTCCCCGACGTTCATACTCATTGAGTTTACTCTGCTCGTGGCGCGCGGAATCGCCGACCCGCCGAGCCCAGGTCCTCAGCTAGCGCGGAGAGGAACGCTTCGCGAGCCGCCTGAATGAAGAAATGACCGCCTGGGAACATCCGCACTTGGAATTCGCCGCTCGTCACTTCGCCCCATGCCTCCAGATGCTGCCTTTTTATATTCGGGTCCGCATCTCCGCCGTACGCGTCAACCCGGCATGGCAGCGGGCTCTCCGGAGAGTACACATAGCCACTGTACAAGCGTGCGTCTGCTTTCAGGCTCGGCAGCGCGAGCCGCAGTATCTCCGGGTTATTGAGGACATCATCCGGCGCTCCCCCGAGCCTCTGTATGTCGGCCAGAAAGTCTTCGTCCGAAAGAGGCGGAGGCGGGACGTGTTTCAGCCGGAACTGCGGAGCCCGAGCCGCCGATGCCACAATCGCGGCTGGAAGCGGCTTCTCGCGCCGCCGCAGTTCAACTGCTAACTCATAAGCGACAATGGCGCCCATGCTGTGCCCGAAGAACGCAAATGGTCCGTCGAGCAGCGGCTCGATTTCTCCTGCCAGAATCCGCACAAGCTCCGTCATGCTCTCGATTGGAGGCTCATTCAGCCGATCCTCGCGGCCCGGAAGGCGGATGCTCGTGACCGTCGCGACGTCTCTCAGAGATACTTCCCAGCTCTTATATGGCAACGTGCCCGCGCCCGCATAAGGGAAACAGAAAAGGCGCAATTGCTGAGGCGAGTTACGTGGTGGTCCAACAAACCAACGGTTGCCGGCGCGATCGTGAACCGCACCCCGTTTCTTAAGCCTTAGTGCTAACAGCTTCTTTTTGTCGTCCGAGAGATCCTCGAGCGGATGATGATAGGTGCGGCTCACCAGGACGCCCCGTTTCGGCCGGCGGAGGAGATCTTCGAGCACTCCCTCAAACGGGTGCACATTCAGATGCTCCATGTAGTTCAAAGCGGCTGCGCGGGAGCGTTGCGATAGGTCGGTCCAGTGCTGTAGATCGCTCGTGAGCCGGTGTAACGCCTCTACCCAGCGCGAAACATCCTGCGGCGGCACCTCCGCGACCGGCACCATGTGATCGTCCACGGCATGGCGATAGCCAGTGACCTGGTTGACCGGAAGGAGATAATCGAGGCCCATCATCGCCTCGCGAATACCCCCGACATCACTGGCGATCACGGGAATGCCTCGCGAAACCGCTTCCAGAATCATACGCGACCTCGCCTCCGCCCACACGGACGGAACCAGCATGACACGCGTCAGGCGAAGCAATTCGTCGATTTTGTCAACAGGCTCGAGGATCCGGATATTGGGGCGCTTTTGCATTTCTTCGAGATCGTGCGCTGTCGTGCCCCAGGTCGGTACGCCCGCGAATGCGACCGTGGGCATGCGGTCTGCGAGGCTGAGAAAAATCTCGATGCCCTTCACCGCGCATGGGTTGACGAGCACCACGTAAGGGTTATCAAACCGTCCGAGAATATCGGGCTGGCCCGGTTCGAGCAGCGAGATGGGAACGTGAATCGCATCCAGACCACCCCATTTCCGGCAATACTCCGCTACGTAGTTGCTGACGCCCACGACGACGTCGGCCTGGCGGAGGCGGGCTGTTCGCTCCGCGCTATTCGTAGATCCCTCGGGTCCGAACGGAACGGCAATGGTGGCGCGGACGAGATACACGACGCGAGCGTCCGCCGTCTGGACAGCGAGTTCAAACAAGAGCTGCGCCGGATCGTCCGTCGAAGTGATGATGACTTCCGGAGCAAAGTTGGAGACCTGTTGCCTGAAAAACGCCCGCAGGTGCGGGTCGAGCGCGAGTGCTCGTACATCCACGCCGTTGTGTCGGTATGCGATGGCCCCGTCGTTCGTGATTTCAAACGCGATGTCGCGGCCGCGTAACGCAGCGGCAAGTTTGTCATATCCGGCCGACCCGAAACGCTCCACTCTTGTCGAAACACGGACCTGATGTCCCCGTTCGGCAAGCGCCTCCATCAACAGGCGGTTCGATTTCTCGCCGCCGCCGTGCGACGGATAGTACAGCGAGTTCTCCGCCAGCAGGATCCGCATTACGGCCGATGCCTGCCGGGTTCCTGCAGCCGTCGCAAGAGCAGGCTTCGCATCTCCGGAGTCAGTTGCCGCACCTTACGCTCAGTCGGGGATGTGGGAAGTCTCTCCAGGAATTCCTCGAAATCGCGGGCACGAAGCCCCTGCACGAACTTCTGAGCCGCTTCCTTCGAGCGGGAACTCTCGGCTTCATATACGTCGCGGTCACCGAGTAGCCCTTCGACTGCACCGACCCACGAATCGATGTCCTGTTCCGGCATCACCGGCACGGGCATATGGGCCGCGTCGAATTCCGGCTTCCACTCGCGGATGCTTTGGACCGGGATGACAAAATCAGTCCCTATCTTGGCTTCCTTCAGGCCGCCCGAATCGCTCGCGATCACCGGCAAGCCACGTAGCAGAGCCTCCATCACCACCAGACCGAACCCCTCGTACCAGAGTGACGGCATCAGTAGTACCCGCGATTGCCGGAGCGCGTCCTCGATATTCGCGACTCGCCGCAGCAACCGGATATTCTGTCGCGATGCAATGGCGTCGCGGTCATGCTCCGTCGTTCCCCAGCCTTCCAGCGCGCCGAACTGATACTGCGGCAGCCGATCTGCCAATGCAAGAAATATGCCAACGCCTTTGACCGGACATGGATTGATCATAAGGATGATGCCGCTGTCGAACTTTGCCAGGTTCGGGAAGGGGCCATCGCCGTAGATCGGCGGATGGATAACCGCCGCCGGTCGCCCGCAGTGTTGTTCGACGTAATCGCCCATGTGCCGTCCGATTGCAACGACGGTAGCCGCATTCCGAACCATGCCAGTCGCTTTCTCATCCACATGCCAGCTTGCCGGTCCGAACGGAAAAAACTGCGGCGTGTGCGCCAGGTAAACGATCCGTTCAGGCGCTGCTCGATACGCTTCGCGCAATAACATGTGGCTGAGATCCTCCGACGACACCAGGACCCAGTCGGGTTGAAACGCGCGTATTTCTTCGGACAAGAGCGCCGACCGGCGCGGAAAATCGCGCACCGAAAGGACCGCCAATCCGTCCTCGGTTGTCATCCGTGCTGTCAGGTCGATCTGCGACGCGGGAGCCGATGAAACGATCTGAATGGAATGTCCGGCATGAGCCATGTGCCGCAGCCAGGCCAGGTTCGAGCGTGTCGAACCTCCTTGAGGCGGCTCATAACAAGCATTGGATGCGAGCAGAACACGCACAGATCACCGCCCGTCCGTTCCCGATCGTTCCTCCTCTAACAAGACCCGGGCTTCCTCATCCGTAAGCCCTTCGATTTCTGCAAGCAGAGAAGCATATTCATCCTGATCGCCGATACCCAACGCTCGCGCGTCAATATCAGCCGCCATGCTCGACAGCGTCATGATGGATGAATAGACATCGTCGATCGGCAGTTCCACATCGAAGGCTTCCTTCACCCGCACGAGCAACATGACGGCCAGCAGCGAATGGCCGCCCAGGTCAAAGAAGTTGTCATCGCGATTGACGGCAGCGGTTTGAAGCAGGTCGCACCAAATCGTCGCCAATCGGGTTTCGGTTTCGCCTATGGGTGGATTGCTCGCCGACAGGGTTCCGCGCGGCGAAATTCGCGTCCGTCGCATTTCTTCGAGAATTTGTTCGGGGGTCGCAAGTGTTCGAGCGATCCGCTCATAATCGATCAACCTCGTCCGCGTTCTGCCGCGCCGTGTTTTCGCTGCCGGGCTTGCCGGTGCAGGCGCTGCGTCCACCTCCCATTCGACCGTAGCGGCGGCCGCCGCGGGAATGCGAAAGACGAATCCGCCCTCAGCCTGTTCCTGCCATCCGCTGCCGATGCTCTCAAGAAACTGCCGCGCCGGCAAGTTCTTGGCAGAGAGCAGCAGCCGTGCAACCACCGTATCGAGGCTGCGCTCCACGGCTATGCGGCCGATTTCGCGCATCATCCAGTGCTCGACGCCTCGGCCGAGCGCCCGGCAGCTCAGCAGGTACGTGTCAATCACGAGATCCTTGCCCGTTTCGCGCAGGATAGCAACGCCAACGGTCCCGTAATCGCCGAATCGGTCCGAGGCTTCCACCGTAAGACACGTATGACCTGACTGTGCCAGCGTCCACAATTCGGATTCGGTTCTCCGAATCGAACTGACATTAAACTGATTCGTACGTTGTGTGAGTTGTGCGGCGCGCGCCAGTTGCGCCTTACCCAGTTCTTTTACTTCCACGCGGAGATTCAGCGCGGCGTAAAACTGTCTCAGATTCGCGGTCCCCCGCAGCGCTTCTCCAAATTGCTGGCTCTGCGCGTAGTAAGCATTCCGGTGCAGGTCCTCTTCGGTGAGCACCGGATGGTCAAGAGCCCAAACATGCTGCAGGAATCGTTCGACCGCGTCATCTTCGTCCGGCAATGCAAGGCAGAGCACTTCGGGAAGCGCGTTCTTCACCTCGGCACACTCCATGGGGTTGTCGTCGATGAAAATGAAGCTGTCCAGCCCGAGATCCAGTTCCGCCGCGATTGATGCCAGGCTAACGGACTTGTTCTCCCAATTGATGCGCCGAGCGGCGAAATGCGCCGGCCGCAGGGGCATCGCGGGATTGGCGGCAAACGTCTCAATGACATCCCGCTCGTTGTTCTTGCTGGCAATCGTCAGAAGCATACCCGCCTCGCGCTGCGCCAGCATGTTGCGCTGCAGCGCCAGGCGCGAATCATCGACAGTGATGCCGTCCGGTCCGTCTTCCCCGCAGATCCCTCTCCAGAGCGTGTTGTCGCAGTCGAGCGCTATGACCTTGTAGGGCTGTTCATGGATCGACAGCGCCAGCCGGACAATCGCCGTGCCCAGCGCAACAAAGTACAGTTCGGTGTACGGTATCCGTCCGAGCTCATGACCGTGCGGGTTGTCCCAAAACTCAACCTGATACCACTGGGCGATGCTTCCGGGGTCGAGTTGATGAACACCCGGCACGTCGTCAAGGCTCGCCGCGGCAAGTTCGTTCAGTCGATTCAGGAAAGCCTGGTACTGCTTCGCAAACGGCGTTGAGGGTGGGCAAACGCAAAACAGTAGTGGCGCCCCGGTCTCGGAATAGCCGCGAACCGCCCGGAGCAGTTCCTTCGCGTTGTTTTCAATCTGCGCCAGTGCCGTTTCGCCATGGCTCGCAAATTGCCCGAGATCCTCCCACCGAACCAGCAGCGCATTGACACCGTCGCGGTTTTGCGCGAACACGCTGGTGTGATTCAGCAGCGTCTGGAGCGGCTGGTTGTATGGTGCGAAATCGATATCGGAGAGGGCGCCCAGAACGGACGCCCAAAACTCGAGGACCCGCTGCAGCGGATCCGCGTTAAATGTCGCGCTGACCCTAAATCTCTGAATGTGCTTGGGTTCGGGCGTTGTACTCAAGATGCCGATCTCGCAAAACCTGGCAGCCCTGTAGTGGACCAGCAGCATCCGCGGGCTACGAATTCGATCATGAAGTATTGCGGTCTGATATTAAGTATTTTACGCGACTGATATCGGTTGAAGTCGACCGGCGGTATTCAAACTGCGGCGGGAACGTATGTGAAGACGTTCGAGGGCTTTGACGTTAGGGACTCCTTGCCGATCCCAATGTGAATCGGCGTATTCGTCGCGATCGAGAACATGACATCCGGAGCATTATCGGTCATAGACCGGCCGTTCCAGACACCTAACCCGAACACCGCGGACGTCCCGACTTCATGGGGAAGAATGTTCGGAAAGAGCCGACGTGCGATTGCCTCGCCATACGCGCAGGGGTCTTCCGCGGCTCCATTCGCCCTGACCACGCCGGCGATCGCCTTAATTCGCCAGGTCGTCCGAAGCGTGTCCCTCATTGAGACGGTTCACCAAATCCTCGTTGAATTTAGTGAATAGAGGCGGAAACATGGGAAGACCGACGCGATTGATCGAGCGCCAACCGCCGGCATCGGTGGCGAGCGTCGACACTGCCCAAACGACGATCCGCCGGTTGCCGGACCCGTTGGGCAGCAGTTCGGAATCGGGAACCTCCAGCACAATGGAGTACACCGTATGGCCGTCAAACACGTTCGTCGCGCGACTGGAATCCAGTCCGGACAGGTCCACCCTGGGCGCCATCCTGAAGCGCCTGGCCAGACATTCCTAAAGCATTACAACGCTACATTTTCTTCAGACGTTCCGACGCGGGTCGCAAGGGTTGCTGCTGGTGGAGCATGTCTTCCCATACGTCCCCGACCTCCGCGATTCGGTTGGCCATCGTTCGGAGCGTGAAAGCCCGAGGATTGGCGATTCCACGCTCGATTTCTTCCCATGTGCACGGCGCCGACACCGGTGCACTTGGTTTCGCGCGCACCGCATAGGGCGCCGCGAACGTCGCGGAATACGAGTTGCGTCCGGTATCCACCAGAATTCGATGGCCGCGATCCACCTTGTGGAACTCCTGCGTAAACCGGTCCGGCGCGCGACGCACCATCAGGCGGCCAACATGGTGCGCAAAGCTCGCGACCTCGTCATAACCGGCCTGTTGATCGAGCGGAACAACAATGTGGAAGCCCTTCGAGCCTGACGTTTTTACCCAGCTTCTCAGCCCCAATTCCGCCATAAGTTCGCGCAACTCAAGGGATGCAGCGCGAAGTGCGTCCGGGTCATCCGCTGATGGATCGAGGTCGAAGACGCAGATGTCGGGTTGAAACAGATCGGGCACGCGTGAAATCCAAACATGCGGCGTGATGCTGTTCTGGTTTGCCATCCAGAGCAACGATCGGGTGTCATTCGCCAGCGGATGATGAACGGTGCCTCCTTTTTTAGGGACTTCCGCGCGTTCCAACCAATCCGGAAAGCCCTTCGAGACATCCTTCTGAAAGAAGCCAGCCGCGCCGATGCCTCGGTGATAACGCTCCATCGTGACGGGACGCCCTTGGATGTGCGGCAACATCACCGGCGCAATTGTCTCGTAGTATGAAGCCAGCTCTCCCTTCGTTATCTCATCGTCGGGGAACAGGACCTTTTCCGGATGCGTGATCAAGGCTGCCCCCCGTGCTATTTCGTTCGCCAAACCATCGGTGCCCATGGCAGGAAAGCGGGAATGCCGGAATCCGGGCCTATTCGGACCGGAGCACTTCGAGCGGATCCACGTTTGTTGCTCGATAAATGGGAACTACCATAGCAGCCAATGCTACGGCCGCCAAAGCTACTGATACCGTTACGAACGCAGCCGGGTCAAAAGGGCTGACTTCATAAAGAAAACTCTTCAGGACCCTTGAGAGCGCGATTGCCCCGCCGATACCTAACGCCATGCCGATGCCGATGGGCAGGGCTCCTTGCCGCAGCACCAAGCCTCGCAGGTCGCTGGCAAGCGCTCCCAATGCACTGCGAATCGCGAGTTCGCGGCGTCGTTGATCGACAATGTACGCCAGTACGCCGTAGATACCGACTACGGCCAGCAGCGCGGAAATGGCAGCGAATGTCACCATCAACTGGATCGAGAAATGCTGCCGTCGAACGGAATCGGCCAAGCGCTCGTTTACGGTCGCAGCATGCGCAACCGGCACGTTCGGATCGAGCGCGGTTACCGTCGTTCGCACCGAGGGGAGCACCGATAGGGGATCGATCGCCGTGCGAAGCGCCAGGCTGATGGAGGCGCCGGGTGACTGCCAGGCGGAAAGGTAAATCACCGGTTCTGGTGGCGCAGTTAAGTCTCTATACTTCGTAGCTCCGACAACACCTACGATTGTGCACTCCAGGCGATCCCGCGTGAGGATGTGACGCCCGAGCGGATTCTCGTGAGGAATGAATCGTTCGGCCAGCGTCTTATCGATTACCGCCACACGGACAGACTCCTGGTTGTCTTCAGGAATGAGATACCGCCCGCCTACAAGTGGAATGCCCATCGCTTGAAAATAATCTGGCGTGACCCGGCTTTGAAAAACTACCGGTATCGGCCGATTGGAAGCGGCAGCGCGGCCGACAACCTCAATGTCACCACCCGCGAAGTGACCGGAGAACGGCATCGGATCGTCTGCGGCTGCGGCAACGGTCACGCCCGGCAACGAACCAAGCCTGTTCAATAATGCTTCCTGAAATGCCCTAACTTGTTCCGGTTTACGATACTCCGCAACTGGAAGATAGAGCTCGGCGGTCAGCACGTCATTGGCGTTAAATCCAGGGTTCGTGTGCTCCATTCGAGCGAAACTGCGCGTCAACAGCCCGGCGCCGATCAACAACATGAGCGACAGCGCGACCTCCAGCGTAACGAGCGACTGGCGCAGCCAAAGCTTTCCCACCGTCGAACCGTGCGAGTTGGCCTTTAAAGGTTCATTAAGATCGGCCCGAGATGCTTCGAGAGCAGGGGCTAAACCGAACAAGACGGATGCGCTCGCCGACAACACAACTGAGAAGGCTAGGACCCAGACATTGAGAGCCGGACGCGCGCCGCTTATTAGCCCGGCAGGTCCGAACTGGCCGTACAGGCCCAGCCCCGATACAGCCAGGAAGACACCTACCGCATCTGCAATCAACACGAGCAGGATGCTCTCTATCAGCAGTTGTCGTGTGATTCGGCCGCGCGACGCGCCGAGAGCTGCGCGAATGCTGATCTCCTTTCGGCGGGTCACTCCGCGCGCAAGGAGCAAGTTCGACATGTTGACGCACGCGATCAGCATCATCATGCCCACAGCGCACATCAATATCAGAAGCGGGCCCCGTAAATCACCGGCCACTTTCTCCTTCAAAGGATCCACATCCAGGGAGAAGCCGCTCTGCTCGTATTGCCTTGGATACTGCTGCCGCAGCCGCGCAGCAATGCTTTCAAACTCTAATCTGGCCTGTTGTAGTGTCCTGCCCTTCTTGAGCCGCCCGATGAAATCGACGTACTGAAACGCACGGAGTTGCGGGGTGAGGTCGCGCGGTGAAAAGGCTAATGGCACCCAAATATCAGCTGCCAGACGATACTCCAGAATCGGAGCAATGACGCCGACCACACGATAGCTTTCTTGATTGATGTCGATGTTCCTGCCGATGATCGCGGGATCAGAGCCGTATCGCCGTTGCCAGAGTCTTTCCGAGATCACTGCAACATGGTGGTTGCCAAGCTGTTCGGCTTCCGTGCCAAAGAAACCACCAAGAAGCGGCTTCACGCCGAGCATTGGAAAAATACTGGCCGTCGCGTGCATGAGCGGAACCACTTCCGGTTCCCCATTGCCAGTGAGCGTATAAGTACCAAGGCTGTCGACGGCTCCTTGAGCTGAGAAGCACGTGGCCATCTTGCGAAAATCGAGCACCTCGGGCGGAGAGATGGGGACTTTGACCCTCGAGAAGCGGCTGAAATTCTTCACCACGGAAACAAGCTGATCCGAATTTGGATAAGGGAGTGGATGCAGCAGTACGCTGTCAACCGCCGAGAAGATGGCTGTATTGGCTCCGATCGCAAGCGAAAGCGTGACAACGGCGATTACACCGAACGTGCGGTTTCGAAGCAGCTGCCGTATTGCGAACGAAATGTCCTGGTGCAAGGTTCGGCTCCTCCTGGCACGGCTCTGTTAATTCTAATCGAAGACCCGGGGACGCCGAGGTGAAAACTGCGTGATCACGGTGTCGCTCGCACTACTTCACTCGCCGGTTTATCCGTGCGCATCCCAAGCAGGCGCGAGTGCCGGAGTTTCCCATGTGCCGTCCATTCGATGAAGGCGACCTGCACCACAACCTCGGGCGTGACCCAGTGCACCCGAATTCGCGGCAGACCGACGGCCTTTGTGAATGGCGATTTTGAAATCTCGATGGCATCGAACCGCGCGCGCAATTCCAGCAATAGCTTCGTGTCGAATCCCGTTCCAACCTTCCCTGCGAATACAAACTCATTCTCTTCGAAATACCCGACGAGCAGGGCGCCCAAGCCTATGCGACTGCCCTGAGGATCCGTGAATCCACCAACCACGAATTCCTGTGACGCCTCGCACTTCATCTTCAACCAATGCGGCGAGCGGCGATGCTCGTATCGGGAATCGCGGCGCTTCGCAATCACTCCTTCCCAACCTTCGTTGCACGCAATCTCCCATGGCGTCGGCCCGGCCAGTAACGCGACTCTGTACAAAGGCGGAGCAAGGACGATCGAATCGAGAGCCGCGCGCCGTTGTTCAAGCGTAAGCGTCGTGAGATCCTGGCCATTGAGCCAAACCATGTCGAAAACGTGATAGGCAACGCCCGTATGCGCCCAGGTGAGTTCGCCGTCGAGAATCGCTTCCTGGACAGCCAACGAAGCAATCGCGTTGGCCACCGAGGGGCAGTTCTGAGGCAGCCGGTTACGTGACAACAATTTGACGGCCGCCCCGTCTCGGAACGCAAGTAGTCGAATGCCATCGAATTTCCGCTCGAAGACCCACTCCGGTCCGGTGAATCGCTCCTGGGTGAGGGTCGCGGCCATCGGCTCAATCCAGTCAGGGAGGGGCACGAACGAAATTATGACCCGTCATCGCTACTTCTAGCAATGCCAGGAGAGCGAAGCTTACGAGAAAGTGGAAGGTGGAGCGGGCTTCCAGCCGGCCTTTGGATCTCAGCGAGGGACCACGAGCCTTCGTTCAATTGAGCAGTGTCCCCGCGACCCCTGGTGGACGCCCTGGCAACTAACTTTTTTACGCTGCCACCGTTTATACATTGATGCCCGGCCTGACGCGAGAACTCCGCTATTCCTGGCGAACGCTTCGAAAATCGCCCATCTTCCTTGCCGTAGCGGTGCTTTCCCTGGCACTTGGCATTGGTGCGAACACGGCCATCTTCTCACTGATCGATCAGCTTATCCTCCAGCCGCTGCCGGTCAGGAACCCCGAGCAACTCGTGATGCTGGCTGGACGCGGCAAACATTACGGCGCCGGCATCGGATCCGACCGGCTCTCATATCCCATGTACCGGGAGATCCGCGACCAAAACGAGGTCTTCAGCGGCATGTTCTGCACCTTTCCGACCACGGTAAGCGCCTCGTTTGAGGGGCGGACCGAACTCCTCGGCGCTGACTTCGTCTCAGGCAACTACTTTCCCGTGCTGGGCATCGGCGCGGCGATCGGGCGCGTATTCACGGCGTCCGACGACCTCATGCAAGGCGCCCATCCGCTCGCAGTACTGAGCTACGGTTACTGGCGAGCACGGTTCGGCAGCGACCCCAACATCGTGGGTAAGGAGCTCGTGGTGAATGGCCGGGCGCTCACGATCATTGGGGTGAGCCAGGCAGGCTTCGACGGCGTCGAACCGGGACGAGCGCCCCAAATTCGCATTCCGATCACAATGGAAGACGATTTACCGCGCCTCGGCTTCAACCGCCTGAATGATGACCGCAATCGCTGGACGGAAGTCTTCGGCCGCCTGAAGCCTGGAATGACGATGGAGAATGCACAGGCAGGTTTGCAGCCGCTCTTTCACCAGATCCTGAGCCGCGAAGTTACCGAAAAGCCCTTCGTGAAAGCGTCGGCCAGCGCGAAACAGGACTTCTTGCGGATGTGGATGGAGGTGATGCCCGGCGCGCGAGGCCGCTCCAACCTGCGACGCACCTACGCGAAACCGCTCTTCGCCCTTATGGGCATCGTAGGGCTGGTGCTTTTGATCTCCTGTTCGAACCTCGCCAATCTGCTGGTCGCCAGGGCCTCGGCGCGGCAACGCGAGATCGCCGTCCGTCTTGCCCTCGGCGCCGGACGTCGACAACTCATCCGGCAACTGGTTCTGGAAAGCCTCATACTCGCGTTCCTGGGCGGTGCCGCCGGCGTTGGACTTGCAGTGATGATCGACCGCGGGTTGCTCGACCTGCTGCCGGTAAGAAGCACTCCTCTTTCGCTCACGAGTACCCCGGATTGGACGGCTCTCGGATTCACCTTCGCCGTCTCGCTGCTCGCTGGCGCACTCTTCGGATTAGCGCCCGCGCTTCAATCGACGCGACCGGACGTCGCCGGCACCTTGAAAGATCAGGCTGGTGCGGTCATTCACGGAGGTTCGGCCCGATTGCGCAAGGGTCTGATCGTGGCGCAGGTTTCGCTCTCCCTGCTGCTCTTGATCGGGGCTGGGCTCTTCGTCCAGAGTCTTCGCAATCTGAAGATCCTGAACCCCGGCTTCGAAGTAAAGAATCTGCTTGCCTTCGATGTCGATCCGACGCTTAGCGGCTACGACCTCAATCGCACCAGCGCATACTTTCGGCGCTTACACGCATCCCTGGCGAGCCTTCCGGGCGTGGAATCTGAAGCATTCGCGGTGGTTCCATTGCTCGAAAACACCCGCTGGGACACCTGGGTGACCATCGAAGGCTACTCGACCAGGCCGGATGAACGGCCCGACCCTTACGAGGAATTCTGCAGCCCGGGGTTTTTCAAAACGCTCAAGATCCCGGTGCTCCTGGGTCGCGATTTCACGGATCGCGATGACGCGGGCGCGCCCAAAGTCGCCATCGTGAATCAGAAGTTTGCCGACCGATATTTCGGGCGCGCCAACCCCATCGGCCGTCATCTCGGCATGGGCATCGATCCGGGAACCAAGCTGGACATTCAAATCGTGGGCGTTGTGGCGAACACGAAATACGAGAACCTCCGCGAAGAGACTCCTGAACAACTGTACATGCCCAGCGCTCAACTCGACTCTGCGCAGGGCGGCGCCGTCTATGTTCGCACCGCCCTCAACCCGACGCAGGTGTTCAACATGCTTCGTGCGTCCGTGTCGGAAGTGGACGCCAATGTCCCGATGTTCGACATGCGCACAATCGACCGCCAGGTTGAGACCTCACTTTTCACGGAACGCCTGTTGGCCACGCTCTCGACCGTCTTCGGCGCGCTGGCGACGTTGTTGGCCGCTCTCGGCCTGTATGGCGTCATGGCATTCATGGTGTCGCGCCGCACTCGTGAGATCGGGATTCGGATGGCGTTGGGCGCCAGTCGAGGTTCCGTGGTGTGGATGGTCCTTCGGGAAACGCTGACGCTTGCGGGCGCCGGCGTCGCGATTGGACTCATCGCGGCGTACGCCGTGACGCGCGTCATACAAGCTCAGCTCTTCGGAGTTCAGTCCACCGACCTGCTGACCATGGCTGCGGCCTCATTGGGGATCGCAGCGGTGACGCTATTGGCCGGGTATATTCCAGCCCGGCGAGCGACCGTGATCGATCCCATGAACGCCCTCCGTTGGGAGTGATCCTTGTAACCTTTTGCGCCTGCCCCAGTAAAGGAGAATGATGGCTTCCGTCTCCCAGGATTTAAAATACTCGATCCGAACGCTCCGTAAGTCGCCCGTTTTTCTAGGCGTCGCAGTGCTCTCACTGGCTCTGGGCATCGGGGCCAATACCGCGATCTTTACGCTGATCAACCAACTCATCCTGCAGCCGTTGCCGGTCAAGGATCCCGAGCAACTCGTGATGCTCGCGGGTCGCGGCAAGCACTACGGCGGCAACAACGGGCCAGATCGCCTGTCATATCCGATGTACCAGGAGATCCGGGACAAGAACCAGGTCTTCAGCGGGATGTTCTGCACCTACCCTGCTACGGTGAGCGCATCGTTTCAGGGCCGAACGGAGTTGATCGGCGCTGACTTCGTTTCGGGAAATTTCTTCCCGGTGCTCGGCATCGGCGCCGCGATCGGCCGTGTGTTCACGGCGTCCGACGACCTATATCAGGGCGGCCATCCACTCGCCGTGATCAGCTACGGGTACTGGCGCGCGCGCTTTAGCAAAGACCCGAATATCGTCGGCAAGGAAATCGTGGTCAACGGACGAGCTCTCACGATTATTGGCGTAAGCCAGGCAGGGTTCGATGGCGTAGAACCGGGGCGCGCACCTCAGGTTCGCATCCCGATGACCATGAAAGACGACCTGCCGCGGACGGACTTCAGACGTCTGAACCAGGACCGCTTCCGATGGGCTGAGGTATTCGCACGCCTCAAACCCGGCATGTCGATCGAGAAGGCGCAGGCGGGGCTGCAACCGCTTTTTCACCAGATCATAAATCGTGAGGTGACCGAGCAGCCGTTCGCCAAGGCTTCATCCATCGTGAAGCAGGAGTTTCTCAGAATGTGGATGGAGGTGATGCCAGGCTCGAAAGGCCGCTCGAATCTTCGCCGGATCTACTCCAAGCCGCTATTCGCGCTGATGGGCATTGTCGGTCTGGTGCTCCTCATCGCGTGCTCGAATCTGGCAAATCTGTTAATCGCGCGGGCCTCGGCACGGCAGAAAGAGATTGCGGTCCGCTTGGCGATCGGCGCGCGCCGCAGCCAACTTATCCGCCAACTCCTGATCGAAAGCGTTATTCTCTCGATGCTCGGCGGAGCGCTAGGGGTTGGGCTCGCGGTCGCGATCGACCAGGCATTGATCGACTTCCTGCCGTCCGGACACACGCCGCTCTCCATCACGCCGACACCCAATTGGACCGTTCTTGGATTCACATTTGCAGTATCATTGCTGGCCGGCCTGGTCTTCGGCCTGGTTCCGGCCCTGCAATCGACGCGCACGGATATGGCGAATACGCTGAAAGACACAGCGGGCGCCGTCATCCACGGGGGCTCGGCTCAACTCCGCAAAGGCCTCGTCGTCGCGCAGGTTTCGTTATCGCTTGTACTGCTGATCGGAGCGGGTCTGTTCATGCAGAGCCTGCGCAATCTCAAGATCCTGAATCCCGGCTTCGAGGTTCGCAACCTGCTCGCGTTCGATGTGGATCCCACGCTGAACCGCTACGACCTGAAGTGGAGCCACGACTATTACCGGCGCTTGCGTGACGCACTCAGCACACAGCCGGGTCTGAGTTCGGCCGCGTTCGCTGTCGTTCCCGTGCTGGAAAACAATGAATGGGACAACTGGATCACGATTGAGGGATACGCGGCGAAGCAGGACGAGCGACCCGATCCACACGTTCAATTCACAAGCCCCGGATTTTTCCAAACGCTGAAGATTCCGCTGTTGCTCGGCCGCGACTTCAACGATCGCGATGCCGCCGGCGCGCCAAAGGTTGCGATCGTGAATCAGAAATTCGTCAATCGCTATTTTGCCGGCGTGACTCCGGTCGGCCGGCATATCGGAATGGGAATCGACCCCGGGACGAAGATGGACATCCAGATCGTGGGCGTTGCCGGCGACACGAAGTACGAGAACATGCGCGAAGAGATTCCCGAGGAACTCTACTTTCCCGAGGCACAGCAGACCTTCGCGAATAGTGTGACCGTGTACGCGCGTTCGCAAGCCGATCCCACGCAGGTGTTCAACTCACTGCGGGCGGCGGTGCGAAACGTCGATTCCGCTGTGCCGATGTACGACATGCGGACGTTGGATCACACCATGGAGGTCTCGCTGCTCACCGAGCGCCTGCTGGCGACTCTATCCAGCGTGTTCGGCTGCCTTGCGACGGTCTTAGCCGCACTCGGGCTGTATGGTGTGATGGCATTCATGGTCTCCCGCCGCACGCGCGAAATCGGCATCCGCATGGCGCTCGGCGCAGGGCAAGGCTCCGTCGTGTGGATGGTGCTCCGCGAGACTCTGACGCTCGCGGGAATCGGTGTGGGGATCGGCTTGGTGGGTGCCTACGCGGTGACGCGGCTGATTCAAGCGCAGCTTTTCGGCGTTCAGGCGACCGATCTGCTCACGATGGCCGCCGCGGCACTTGGCATCGCCGGAGTAACGGCGCTAGCAGGCTATCTTCCAGCGCAGCGAGCCACGGCAATCGACCCCATGAACGCGCTGCGCTGGGAGTAGCATCCGGACTACTTGGACGCGGGCTTTGCGAATTTCGCGGCATCGATCTGGACGTTGGTCTTTACGTCGCTCAACTGAATGGCGTCGCGTCCATCCAGCCAGGCAAAGAGGACACGGAAGGGCATCTTAATGCCATCGACCTCGCGATAGTCGCCGAAATCGATCTGCGTCGGTACGCGCCCGATCGGCGTCTTGCCATAGCGCACCAGGCGGACGAGAAGTCCGGATTCCTGGTCGAAATACATGGTCGCCAACATGCCATGGGGGCCGGTTCCCTGAACGACGTTGCACAACCGATCCTGTCCGACCGCCGCTGTGCCTGTGTCTTGTGAAGTCTGGCTCGACGGGCCGGGCAGGTCGCTGATGCTGATCGGCATGCTGACCCGGAAATCACTCAGGGCCTGTTTGATTTGGCCGGGGAACGCAAGCTGCGCATCCAAATGCGCGCCATCGAGCTCGATTCCGGTCTGCTCATACTCGCCGAGTACCGTGAGCGGTGTTTGCAGCCATCCCTCTTTGCCGTTGAAAACCCGGTTGCTGCTGCCGCGCTCGGGCTCCTTGGGGAAGGTGATATACATCGCGTGCCGGTCCGGGTATTGAGCGTAGATCTCAACTTTACCGCCGCCGCCGAAGCCGCCAAAGGATACGCTGCTTCCATTCGCGACGAAGCTTTTGACGGCGGCCAGACGCTCAGCCCCGCCGATCGCGTTAAGGTATTTGTCGAGGATTTTGTCGGCGGTCGGCTGGCCGGGTGCCTGCCGCAGAGAGTCGTCCATTTCCTGGCTCCCCGGCCCATACACGTTTTCGAGCGCGGGCGTGGTTGCCGGATGATCGCGACCGTGGTGGCAGCTCCAGCAGGTCACCATCTGCCGTCCTGAGAAGTTCTCTTTGTTGATGGTGGCCATCATCGCGACCATTCGGCGCGCAATGACTTTGCGCGGCGTGTCGGCGGCCCAATCCACCTTCACGGTGCCGGCGTTGTTATGGCACTCCGAGCAGTCGAAACCGAGCGCGGCGCTCATGACGCCCATGGTCCCCATGAAGTCGTCCACGGGAATTCCCTTGAGAGCCTGTATGTTCTTGAAGACCTGCTCGGCGGTAGGTTTCTTGGTTTGCGCGGCAATGGGTAGAGCTGCGAATGCGGCCGTGGCAATCGCAACGATAAGTCTGGTCCGGTGCATCGTTCTCATCATTCGGAAAATGTGTGTGATTGACCATTCTACTGCACGGTGGGGGCGGGAAGGAATGGCCGTCCGAACGTTCGGTCGGAATATGGCGGGCCTCTCACTTCCCTCACTACAAGTTTTTGGATTCTGAATGCGGACAGACCCCCGGTCTGCCCGCGACGCCGAGGCTACGGCACCACGGTACTCTGCAGCGGGCCCGTCACTATGCTCCCCCCATTCGACCGTTCCACCTGGTAATAAACCACCCGCCCCGGAATCGCGGGAATCCCCACCGTGCACCCTGAGTCGCACGGCGTCGGACTCTGCGTCTCACTCGCAAACAGGAATGGATTCCGGGCCGTCGCCGCCGACCATGTCCAGCATGCCTCGTTGCGCGTCGTGCAATAGAACTTCGTTGGATCGCCGTTTTCCGCGTATCCGAAAACGATCCGAACACGATCGCCCGACTGCCCGGAGAACTTCATCGGCAGGTTAACGAACGTCGTTCGATTGATCGTATCCGCTGCCGGCCAAGGTGGAAGCTTCATGGCGAAGTAGTGCGCACCCGAGTAATACTGCCACTGCGGCCGATACTGGACCGGATTCGCGGCGAAGAAGCCCCACTTCGCATCAGGACTTGGGATCCAGTTCTGAAACGCAAAGTGCGACAACGGCAGGTTGAAACCCATGGTCAGTCGTCTCACGCCAGTCCCGCTCGTATCCATCGGCGTCTGCCGGACCTGCACTGCCCACCCGGCCCCGGGCCACAGTGCATAAAAGCAAGGCGATGTCATAGTGGCGGCGTTCGAGATGCACCAACCTACGTCCCAGAAGCCACGCATCGCAAAGAACGCGTCGCCCGCGGTCGACCCCGGACGGCATTCACCAGCCACATATGCGACGCAATACTTCCCGATGTCCGCATCCGTGATCAGCGAACCCGGTCCGCTCTTGTCGACGAAGTAGTAATGCGGGCTGGCGTGCAGCATGTACGGAATCACCTTCACGTTGACGACGCCCGAGGGAGCCGCGGTCGTCGCGCGATACACCAGGTTCGTGGTGCTTCCCGAGTCATAAGCCGTGCCACGAATTTTCGTGATCATGCGCTGGTACAGGCCGTCGGCATTGTTCTGCGCATTCCCCCAATCGGGATTGGCGGCCATCCAATCGCCCTTCCACACCTGTTCCGAACCCGGCGCTTGTCCCCAGATCTGGCGGTGATTGGGATAGAACTGCTTCTGGGAATTGGCCATCGAATCATCGGGATCGCCTGCCCATATCGGTAGCGAATTATGTTTAAACGTTGCGGGGGTGCCCAAGAGCGCCGCCGCAGGCTGATCGACGATATCATCGTACACGCCCGAGGGATAGCCGGCCGACAACACAAGATTCCCCGCCGAACTGCCCTGCGACATGTCATGATGCGCACCCGGATACTGCGGCGACTCCGGAAGCCACGCCCGGCCCGCCGTGTAATTGATCCAGGCGCTCGGCACCGGAGGCCACGCCCACCCTGTCCAGCCGAAGGAGTGCTGGTAAGCGTAATTGTCGCCGACCCGCGAGTTCGCGGCGCTCTGAGTGTCTGCGCCGCGCCAGTCCGCCGTGTTTCCATACCATCGCACCAGCGTCAGGTCCATCTGTGTCTCACTGGTCTTGGTCTTGGCGATGACGTACATGATCTCGTGATTGTTGTTCACATGGCTGAGATCGAATATCCCATCCCCCACCGCCAGGGTCTGCAGGGATGATTTATGGCTGTTGGACGGATCCGATGGGCAGGGATACGCTGTTTGCTCGCCCGAAGACGCCCAAGCGCTGCACGGTTCGCCCGCGACCCGGATCGTCACGCAGCGGACCTTAGGATTGCCCGCGGTACCGAATCCCTGGTCGAAATACATCGGACCCGGGAGCGTGATCGTCGCCGGATCGGGGCAGGTCTCGGCATAGGAAACGGTCCCGCCATTCGAATCCGCGCCCGTAATCTCGACTTGAGAGGCGTGCACCGTCAATGCCGCATCTTTGTATACGTCGAACTGCGCCGCTGAACAGCCGCCGCAGGACACCTTGGCGTAATATTGCGTGTACTGATTCAGATTAGTGAAATTGATCGGATCTCCGCTCTGAATCGACTGCCGCTGGTCGGGGAAGTAATGCGCATAACCCGACTGACCAATATCGGTCGTGACGCGCGCGTTGCCCGCGCCATCGTTTCCGACGCCCGTCACCCGAATGTTGTACAACGCCGGAGCGGCGCTGCAAGTCACGCTGCCCGAAAGCGCCCCCAACGAACTGCCATTGAACGGCGTTGGGCCCGTTTCATCCAGGTAGAGTGAGAAGGTGTTGTTATCGATGACGTGCGCGTAAAAGCCGCGGTTGATCGCCGCCCAGTTCCCGGCCCCGCCCGAGCACGTCACGTACGCACCCGCGGCTGAGTTCACTGCCGTAAGATTGTCGAGATCGTGATTCGCGCTCGTCACCACCACGGGACTCGCCGCCGTAGCAGCGGTCACCGTCATACTGTGAGTCTGGAACGTCCCGTTCTTACGCACCGCGATCACCGGGGTGTGGAACGGTCCCCCCAACAACGCGGAAGTATTGAATTTAGCCGGCACGCTGCCAGCAATCGCATTGGAAAACCCGCCCGCGCACGTGGGAACGAAGTGGCACCCTCCCCAACGCAGTGGATAAACATCCCATGAAGCCGCCGTTCGGATGAGGTTATTATTGCCGTCCGTCCACGCCATCATGCAGAGCGAAGCGTCGCCGGATGAAGTGCTGCGATATTGCGTGTTTCCTCCGCATGCCGACTCCGCCGTAAAAGGCGGCCACAAGCCGGTGCCCACCGCATTGGCCGCGGTGCCGCCCTCCGTAGCGACTTGTGTAGCCAACGGTGTCCCGGCAGCCGTAAGGTCGGTGTATGTGAACTTGTCCTTGGTCGAATGGTCGGCGTTGGGCTGAAATGCCGTGTAATTGCCGCCATTGTTCAACGACAACTTCCAGATGTGCGCTGGATTCTGGTAGTCGTTGCGCAGCAGGCTCTTGTTGTCGACCCACGGATTGTTCATCGCGGCCAGGTGTTGATTGCCGTTATAGGTATTCGCCTGGAGGCACATGCGGCCGTTGTCCTGCACCAGGTAAATTCCGTTCGAAAACTCGCACATGTAGCCGCTTAACGGCGGGTTCTGGCTGACGCCGTCGCAGTCTTTGGAAATATCCGTCACCTTGGTCTTGGCGCACACATATCGCAGGCCGTTGCTGCCCGACGAATCCGAATTCCCCCAGTCGTCGATGATCGACGCGCTCACGTTGAGAGTCCCGGAATTCTTCAAAATGACCCGCAGGCCGGAACTGTACTCCGTAAAAGTGCAATTCGTCAGATTGAGGCCGGACTCCTGCGTCGAAATCTGGGTCGGAAGATCGACTGTGGCCACCGTTAATACGCTATCCGGGCCGCTCGCGCAGGACGTCAGAGCAAACTTGCTCCCAGGCTTCCGGTCAAGGTTGAATCCAGCCGCCGTGATCGACGCCATGGTCACCGTGCTGCCTGAGGCGCTCACATTTCCAAAACTCTGATTTGTGATGTCGTAGGTGCCAAACGCCGTGTTCCACAGACCCCAGGACGAGAAGTAGTTGCTGGGAAACCCCGACGGCACAATCGCCTGAATTCCAGTCGTGGAACTGAACGTGGTATCCAGCGACCCGCTCGCGCACGTCTGCCCGGAGTCCTCCGAAATGCAAACCTCCGCGATCTCGCTGCCCGTATTCCCCTTTCCGTAAAGGGCCGTCTGAATATCGCTGATCTCCAGCGCGCAGCAATATGGCGCAATGTTGCCCCAGGCGAGGAATAGCGGGGCATTTGGTGTGCTGGTCGTGGCCAATGTTGAAGGCGCCTGCTTCGTGATCGCATTCGCCGCATTGCTCCACGCGCCATTCAGATCGAACGCCTTTACGAGCGTCGGCGAACCTTGAATACTGCCGCCATTATCCAGCGAGCGTGAGAGAACTTTGAGCAACACGCCGCTGATGGGGTCGATATAGTTCTGAGTCGTGTCGTTCCAGAAGATGGTCGGCTGCGGCACTCCTCCCAGTGGAGATCCGGGAGTGGGAATCGGCAGTTCCGGATAATTCGAGCCTTGCGGAATGTTGCTGGTGGTGGCGTGAATGCTTCCACTGTCGGCCCCGCTATTGCACGACACCGTGATGGTGTGGTCGCTGGCCACCTGCAATGCCGTCGAATACCAGCGATTGTCGGCTGCCATCTTGATCTCATCGTGCCCCCCGATGTAAACCGTCCGGTTCAGGCCATTAACGACCGTCGGCCAGCGAAACCCGTTCGCCGTAGTCCGGCCAAGATCGCTGTTGGAGTTGGGAAATAGCGTCGCGTCGATGTCGCGAGGCGGATTTGTACCGCCATTATTGTCGGTGACGGCAATCGAGCAGGACCCCGTGCTGGTAGGCGTGTAACGGATGACGATTTGAGTTTGAGTGGCGCCTGCCAGCGAAATCGGGATATTAGCGGCTCGCAAGGCGGAAATGAGCAACAGGACCGCTGGAAGAACGCGGAAAAGGAACATAAGTCTCCTCGTATGGTTCTCACGAGAGAGAGCAAAGTGAGCGTTGAGGGCGGCTAAACTCTGCTGGCCAGTCCAGTCCCTCATTCGCGTAGTGTCGGAAACGGCCAACATTTCTCAAAAAAACTCGCTAGTGCGCAAGAAAAACGAGTGCCACTCGTTTTCCCGGAAGTGGACCGATGCAGCCGGTGGTGGCGAAGGCGGTTTCGCCTGCGCGTTCCTGTTGAGGTCCAAAGCCAGGTGGACCCGCCTGCTCCACCAAACAGCACAGCCGCAACCAACGGAAACTTTCGGGTTGGAAGAAGTGGAGTCTTCGACCTTGCGGCCGCGAGGTGCGCAGGATGCAATCCTGCCTTGCATTCCTTCGGCCTTGGGCACTAGCCACCTAAGCTTTCCAATCGGCCCCACGTAATTTCTGGTAGGTAACGCTCAACTCCTCGGGCAAAACGCGCGTCTCCCCCACCGTCGTCATGAAATTCGCATCGCCGACCCATCGCGGCAGGACATGCATGTGGATATGCCCAACGATCCCCGCGCCCGCGGCCTCGCCCAGATTCATGCCCAGGTTGATTCCATCCGACCGATACAGGGAACGAAGCAATGCCTGCGCACGGCGCGTCAGCAGCATCATCTCGGAAGCCACGTCAGCATGCGCGTCCTCAAGCCATCGCACATGCTGGTAGGGAGCCACCATCAGGTGCCCGCTAGTATAGGGAAACGCGTTCAGAATGGCGAAATTGAATTGCCCGCGGTGCACAATGAAGTTCGCTTCGTCTTCATTCGCCGCCGCCTTCTCGCAGAAGATGCACCCCGTTATCTCTCGCGCGCTCGCAATGTAGCGGTAACGCCAGGGACTCCACAGTCGGTCCATCCCGTCCTGGACCAACCTTACGGATTGTGCGGTGTTTCGCCGGGCGTGGACGAAGCCGGGGGAGTGGTTTGTGGCGTGGCCGCCGCCGCGCCGTTTCCCGCCGCGTTGTTGTTCACAAGGTCCTTTAACTCTTTGCTCGGCTTGAAATATGGGATCCGTTTCGAAGGCACTTCCACCCGCGTCCCGGTCTTCGGATTGCGGCCAACACGTGGCTGCCGTTGACGTGTCCGAAAGCTCCCGAAACCCCGAATTTCGATCTTGTCGCCTGTCCTCAGCGACTTTACGATGCTGTCGAAAATGGCTTCTACAATTACTTCAGAGTCCTTGCGCGTCATTTCAACGACGCGGGAGACTTCTTCGATCAATTCCGCTTTGGTCATGTGTGTCCCCTGTACCTCCGCTGAAAAAAGAACCCGCCTAGCGGCCTTCTCCTTTACTCCTGGTGTTCATCACTTCTTCTATTGTTAATGTGGCGGCCGCCGCTTGCCGCTGGTAATCGTCCAGCCGGCTTCGCTCTTCATCGTCCGATAGCGCTCGTACGCTAAGACCGATCTTCTTCTCGGCCTCGTTCATCTTGATTACTTTGAAGTCCATCTCCTCCCCGATGGGCAGAGGAGAATCTTCGCCCCGGCGGTCCCCCGCCCCAGGTATTTCGGAGCGATGGCACAGTCCTTCGACCCCCGGCGCCAGTTCGACAAAAACGCCAAACGTCGCCGACCGGCATACCCGCCCACGCACTACATCGCCGATCATGTGCGTGCGGAAAAACGACTCCCAGGCATCCGGCTGAAGCTGCTTTACTCCCAATGACAGCCTGCGGTTCGGAGCGTCGATATTTAATATAACAGCCTGGACCAGTTGCCCCTTCTTCAGCATTTCCGATGGGTGTTTCACCCGCTTCGTCCAGGAAAGATCGGAGATGTGGACCAGCCCGTCAATGCCTTCTTCAATCTCGACGAACGCGCCGAAATCGGTGAGCTTGCGCACCCGGCCTTCGATCACAGACCCGATGCTGTAGCGTTCATTTACGGTCGTCCACGGATCCGCCTCGAGCTGCTTAATCCCCAGCGAGACACGGCGTTCCTTGGGCTTGACTTCCAGGACGACCGATTCCACCTGATCGCCCACCTTCACCACCTTGGCCGGATGTTTCATACGCCGGCTCCAGGTCATTTCGGAGATGTGGATGAGCCCCTCAACACCGGGCTCCAACTCAACGAAAGCACCATAGTCCGTGACGCTCACGACGCGCCCGATAACTTTGGCGCCGATCGGATAATTCGTCTGGATCGACTCCCAGGGATCGGGCGCAAGCTGCTTGAGTCCAAGCGATATGCGCTCCTTTCCCTTATCGAACTTGAGGACCTTTACCGTGATCTGGTCGCCGACGTTGATCACCTCGGATGGATGATTCACACGCCCATACGACATATCGCTCACGTGCAGCAGCCCGTCGATTCCGCCCAGGTCCACAAAAGCGCCGTACTCGGTGAGATTCTTGACCGTGCCGGTAACCACCGCGCCTTCGGCCATTTCTTCAAGCGCCGCGCTCTTACGTGCGACGATGTCTTCCTCGATCGCCATTTTGCGCGATACGACGACATTGCCGCGACGCCGGTTCAGTTTGACAATCTTAACCGGAATATCTTTGCCAACGAACGCATCGAGATTATGCAGCGGCCGCACATCGACTTGCGACCCCGGCATAAAGGCTACAACACCCACATCCACCGTGAGCCCGCCCTTGATGCGTCCCAGCACACGGCCCGAAACGATCAGATTCTCGCGATGCGCTTTCTCCAGGTTGTCCCAAGACCGCAAGCGGCTGGCCTTCTCGTGAGAAAGAAGGATGTAGCCTTCCACTTGCGCGCCCGAACGATCGACCATGACATCGATCTGATCGCCGCGGCGAACTTGCACGCTTCCGTCCGGAAGCACAAACTGCTCGATGGGAACGATGCCTTCCGACTTGTACCCGAAGTCGACAATAACGTCCTTTTCAGTGACGTTCAGCACTCGGCCTTGCAGCAGTTCGCCCTCATGCGGAGGCGCGAAATGGCTGTATCCATCGATGAGCTGTTCGTAATCCGCCGTTTCCGCCGGGGGCGCGGTATCTAGATTTTGCTCATCAGAATCTATGGCCATAGCCAAGCTCCACGGGTTCAATCCATCACGGGAGGTCATTGCCGACACCACAAACCGTTGATAGATCAGTACTTCAGCACTATAGCGGACCGCACTCCGGAAGTCAACCCAAAGCGGCGCCGTTCTCGTATAGATTATTGAGCCGCCGGGATGAGCCAAAACAATGGAAACATACGCGTTACAGTGTGGAACTCGAGTTGCTCAGATTTTGACTAGGATGCGAGGTTGAACAAATGCTACTTGGTGGAGTGATTGCGCTTCTCTTTGTTTTTGGGCTTTTTCTTTCGATGTTGTCGTCGTCGCCCGATCCCGAACCGGACGTGCGACGCATGCCTGACACACACAGTGTGAAGGAAGTACTCACCGACCGACCGGATTCCCTGGCGGCTTGAGGTGAGCGGTTTCAGAAATATCGTACCGGCGACGTGGACTCATGGAACAGCGCAGTGACCGCCCGGCGCACTGAGGCGGAGTTTTGAGTCCGTGTTAGTGGCTCCCACGCATCCCGCCGCTTGGCTTCAGCCTTGAGTTCGAAATTGGGAACGACAACGCCCCTCGAGAAATCTCCCCATTAATCCAAAGGTCTGGATTTCGCGTCAAACCCAGGATTGGCTTCTGCCTCCGCTGACCGTGAAGGTGGCGGCAGGCACGTCGCAATATGCGCGAGATGAGGGGACGCCCTGCTGCCAGCCCGGGCTCAAGTGCCGGACGGCTGTACAACAGGGCGCGCTTTCCAGAAAACCGCAAGCGAAGCAAGCCGCCTTGCGACGCCCGCGGCCCGGTAACTGATTTCGCAATCAGCAAAAGCTTCGCAATTGTGCAGCTATCTATGGAATTGCAAACGCGTACACCTTGTTGTTACCAATCCCGGGCGCAATTTTTCGATAACCCGATCCCCAAAACAAAGTGCCGTTCACGATCGAAGGCGCGTCAATAACCGACCCCCCGCTCGCGAAACTCCACAGTATGCGACCCGTTGTCGCATCCATGGCATACATCCCGCCCGCGTAGGATCCCGCGTACACGATCCCATTTGAAACGCTCAGGGAAGACTCGTCCATCGCCCCTTGCGTGGGATCCGCCGTCTGCCACACAATGTGTCCATTGGTGACGTCGATCGCGCTCCAGGAGCCCCAGTTAATTGTCGTCCCGCTGGGCTGCAAGGTATATTCTTTATGTTCAGCGTTCCCGATCGCCGCGTAAATCCGCGCACCGTCAGTCGCGGTTCCCCACTCCATTCCACCCAAAGTGCTCCCCGGGCCTACAATGGCACTCCATAAGATGCTGCCGTTGTCAGGATTGAGCGCCCAGTAAATTCCACTCTTCTGTCCAAATCCGACCATATTCGGAAGCAGGTTAGGACCCGACCCGGGAAGGTCGTAATCCGGACTGCTCGGTGACGGACAGTTGACACCCGGCGGCTTCGATGTGCAGGCAACCGTCCAAACATCGAACCCTTGCAGGCGCTTTGCCCACCGGATCGCCCCGTTTTTCAGGTCCAGCGCGAGCGCGGTGTCGAAGTAGTCGTCCGGCGCCGTGCAGGTTCCCTGCGGGTTGCTGTTCTGACAAGCCTCCACCGTGGAGGGTACTTCATAGTTGTTTCCCGTCCCAACGTAGAGCAGTCCGCGTCTGATGTCCACGGCCGGGGGCTGCCAGATGGCGCCCCCGCTGTATCCACCCGTTTTACCGCCGTTATCCGGCACGACAAAGGTCTTCCAAAGCATCGCGCCGGTGGTGGCATTGAGGGCCACCATGCTGCCGCGAAAGGTGCAACAGGGATAGCTGTTATCCGTCGCCAAACCCTCCTCGTTGGAGGACACGCCGACATAAACGGTATTGTTGAACACTACCGGTGACCCGGTGATGATGGCGGCCGGATGCTTGTCAACCTGCGTAATCCATCGCAACGCGCCTGTGCCACGATCTACCGCAATCACATTGGCGCCGTTATGGGTTGTCTTCGAATTCAGAATGTCTCCGATGATCACCTCGTCGCCGCTCACCGCGGGGCTGACTCGGGACACGGAACCGGAGACGCCGTCATATTCCGCGATCGAGTGAGCCCAAATTAACTCGCCGTTATCGGCACGGAGCGCAAAAAGATTGCCACCCCAGTCAGGCACGTACACCACATTGCCCGCCACCGTTGGTGTCGCGGACACATCTCCGGCTGTCGAGAACGTCCATTTCACCTGCAGCGATTGGATATTCCCGGTGCCGATTTCACGTCCGGCACGCTGGTTCCAGGTGTTGTTTAGATTCTGCCCGGCAATGTGCCACTCACCCGTTCCCAGAATGTCGACAAGACTTTGACCGGCAAGGACCAGGACCGGTATTGCAACGAGTGCAAACTTAGCTTTAGAATGCGAACGTCCGTCCATACACCACTCCTCCAGTTCCCGTTAAATGATTTCGGGATTTCAACAATTAGTTAGTCAGCTTGCAGACGTTCTGGAAAGTAGGATGCCTTCGCAAATAACTAGTATCGATTTTTTCAGCTAATCGCGAGAGGCCTGGACCGGTCGTTTCTTACATGAGCGAGCCTGGCCGTCATGAGCGAGCCAGGCTGCCCGATTTGAATTCCGGCGCCATCAGCTCGGGATACATCACCGTAACAGCAGCGTGTCAAACGTGATATTATGGCCTCAACCGCGGGTCGACTTTATCGGACAGTTTGGATTGTGGGAAAAGGGGAGAAAGCGGCCTGCGTGCACTTTCGGGAGGTTGGTTGGATGTCTAAGTTATTGAAAGTACTATTCTTATGCGTAGCGGGAGCCGCGATTGTATTCGCGCAAGTCAACGGACGCCTGACGGGATCCGTCGTCGACCCATCGGGTGCGAGTGTTGTCAACGCTACGGTTAACGTCTATTTGCCCGGCGGCAAAACGCCGCTCCTAACCATGAAGACGACGTCGGACGGAAACTTCGATTTCACGTCCGTGCGTCCGGAAACCTATCGCCTCGAAGTTGTGGCGCCGGGCTTCACGGACTACGTTCAGAACAACGTCGTCGTCGACACGGCGCGACAGACATCGCTGCCTGTGATTCACATAGCGATACAAGCCGCCGCACAAGCCGTGGAAGTTTCCGCTTCAGCCGCTAACGTCGAGACAAACTCGGTTGAAGTGACCAACACAGTAACTCAGTCACAAGTCACTGATCTGCCGGTGCTCGACCGCCAGATCAATAACCTCTTCTATACGCAGCCTGGTGTGGTCAGCAACGGACGTGCTGACTCCGCCGTCAACGGCATGCGTGCTCAAAACATCAACGTCACGCTCGATGGCGTAAATGTCCAGGATAATTTCATTCGAATTAACGGCCTGGATTACCTTCCTAACAAGCTGACGATCGGCGAGGTTGCCGAAGTGACGCTAGCGACCTCGAATGCAAACCCCACGGTTGGTGGAAACGCCATGTCCATCAGCATGGTCTCCAACTCGGGAACCAACACTTACCACGGCAATGCCTATTGGTATCAGCGCAACAACTATTTTTCGGCCAACGATTGGTTTGACAATAAGGACGGGGTCGCCCGGCCGTTCCTCAACCTGAATCAGTTTGGCGGCGCGTTCGGCGGGCCGATCAAGAAGGACAAACTATTCTTCTTCACCGCTTACGAAACCTATGATCTGCATCAGACCACACCCGAGTCTCAGACGATCCTGACGCCCTCGGCGCGCCAGGGCATCCTGACCTACCGCACCAACGGCAACGGAGCGATCCAGACGTTCAACGTCCTCCAGAATCCTGGGGCGCCGGGAACCCTGACGATCGACAAGGTCGTAGCAGGCTTGCTTTCACAAATGCCTACTGTCGGCAATAATCCGTCGATCGGCGACGGTTTGAATACGACGGGATACCAGTTCAACGCCCGTTCCAACGAACGCCGCGACGCCATCGTCGGACGAGTCGACTGGAACCTCTCGCCAAAGAATGCCTTCAGCGGCACGTGGCGCTGGAACCGTGACAACGTGGACCGCCCCGACATTTTCGCCGGTTTTAATCCAGTCTCGCCCGTGTCAAACAACATTGGTGTCTATTTCTGGTCCGCGAGCTGGCGGTGGAATCCTAAGGCGACCTTAGTGAATGAATTGGGCGCGGGCGGCAACATCGCGACGGCTCCTTTCGCCGTCGCCGGCAGTCTGCCCTCGATGCTCATCACAACGCCCGCCAGTTTTGTAACCAATCCGTCCAACACCTTCCTTCCGCAGGGTCGCAACACGCAGACCTACAACGCCCATGACGCGGCGAACTGGATCCATGGCAAGCACTCCGTTTCCTTTGGTTTCCAGACGCAGCAGATTCGCGTGACACCGTACAACTTCGGTGGAATCGTTCCCAACTACACACTGGGCGTTTTCTCGGCCAATCAGCCGTATGGTTACGGCACCGGCGACATCCCGGGGGCGAATTCCACGGACACCAACACCGCCAACAACCTGTTAGGCTTGCTCTCCGGCGCCGTTCAGTCCGCCACCCAGAGCTACAACGTTACGAGCCAGACCTCGGGTTTTGTGCCGGGAGCACCTTCCAAGCAGCACTTGTCTTCCGATCTGTACGCTCTGTATGTTTCCGATACCTGGAAGATCACGCCTAAGTTGACGGCCATCCTCGGCCTGCGCTGGGACTACACTCCTTCGGTCAAAGAGCAGGACGGATTGTTGATTCAGCCTCAGCTCATCAACAACAACCCCGTAACGACACTGCTCTCGAATGCCACGCTGACGTTCCAGGGCCAGAATCTGTACAACACATCGAAGAAGAATTTTGCGCCGAATGTTGGCCTCGCATGGAGCCCGTTCCGCGACGGCAAGACCGTTTTCCGCGCCGGCTACAGCATCGCCTACGCTAATGACGACCTGCTCGAAGCCGTCCTGACTACCGCAACGGCGAATTCCGGTCTGACGGGAACGTCCAGCATAACGAACGCTTCCGGGTTCATTTCCGCGCCTCCATCTCTCACCACCCCCAAGTTCCAGATCCCGATCACGACTGCGCAGAACAACATCAACACGGGTAACAACAACGTCGAGGGGTTAATCTCGCCCTACCTGCGCACGCCGTATTCGCAGCAGTGGAACTTCACGATCGAACAGCAATGGAAGGGCATCGTCTTTGATGCCGGGTATATCGGCAACCATGGCGTTGGCGAGTTGCGTCAGATCGACTTCAACCAGATCAACATCAATCAAGGCGGGTACCTGCAGGATTTCAAGAACGCCTACAACAACGGCATCCTCTCCCTGAACGCGGGCAAGGGTTTCAATCCAGCCTTCAACTCGGCCATCCCGGGAAGCGTTGCGCTACCGTTCTTCAATACCCTTCCCGGCGGCGGAGTTCTCACCAACAGCACGGTCCGCACGGACATCCTGACGCAACAGGCTGGCTCTCTCGCGCAGCTTTACCAACAGAACGCCATCCTTCCGGGCGGCGGTTTCTCATTCTTCCCCAATCCGAATGCCCTGTATTCCAGCCTGGAATCGAACTTCACCCAATCGAGCTATAACGGCTTGCAATTGGAAGCTCGCCGGGCCACACGCAGCGGCATTCAGTTCCAGGTCAGCTACGTGTTCAGCAAGGCTTTCAGCGACACCAGCGTGGAGCGCGGTCTCGACGCGCTGCTCGACAACGCCAATCCCGGAATCGAGCGCGCTCGCGCACCCTGGGATCAGACCCAGGCCATCAAGGCCAATCACGTTTATCCGATTCCGGCCGGCGAAGGCCATCGCTTCAACGTTCACGGTCTGAATTGGCTGCTTGGAAATTGGGATCTCAACGGCTTGGTCTTCATCCAGTCCGGGGCTCCGATCTCGATCCTCGATGGCAGCCGCGGCACTCTGAACCGTGGCGCTCGCTCCGGTCAGAACACCGTCTCTACCACCGATACGCTCGACCAACTCAAGGCGGTCACGGGCCTCTTCATCACAGGCAATGGACCTTACTTTGTCAGTCCGTCCGTAATCGGTCCCAATGGGACGGGTGCGGCAGCGGATGGCTCGGCGCCATTCTCGGGGCAGGTCTTCTTCAATCCCACCGCCGGCTCCGTCGGCTCGCTCCAACGGCGCATCCTCAGCGGCCCCTGGTACAAGAACTACGATGCGGCGCTCGACAAGCGATTCAAGCTTACCGAACACCAAAGTCTGAAGTTCCGGGCCGATTTCTACAACATTTTCAATCACCCCAATTTCTATGAGGGTGATCAGAACATTAACAGCGTCAACTTCGGCAAGATCACGTCGCAATTCTACGGCTACGACGGCGTGGGTCCGCGGTTGATGCAGTTCAGTCTCTTCTACCAGTTTTAGAACCTCGTTTTGCACGGGGTTGGCAACGGGTTGGAACGCTCGTTCCGTTGTTTGGTTCGTCGTTCGGACCCCTGCCAACCCCGACCTGTCCTTTCTCTCCAAATCTGTTCTGTTCCGGCAGCTATCGAAGCAGTAGAGTCTCGTCGATAAGGGCAAAGAGTGTCTCCGGTTCTGCGCGAACCTGCGGTAATGCGGATCGCCGCCCCGGGCAACGTCCCTCTTACCCTTCCCGCAAAGTGAGGCGTCATCGTGCGAGTTCTCCCTTCTATCGATTCCATTCGCCGGGCGGTTTTCCTGATTCTCTTTTGGGGCATTACGCTCGGCGCGGCAGCCGAAACGCCCGCCCCAGTGCCGCTTTTGCAGCGCGGCCAACCGGTGGACTGGTGGTTTGTATTTAAATTCAACGCCGGTTCGTTTCCCGAGTGCGGCGGTCCTCAAAGAACCTGCCCTTTCGGCGGCAATGTGCAACAGTATTCCAGCTTTGGTCAACAGTTCGCGTATGCCAGCAGCGCCGACGGCACCCTCCAACAAGGCGGCGGGTGCGCCGGCGATACGGACACCGATCCGCTTGGCGCAACGTTCGATCAGGTGTACAACGGCCAGTTCTATTACGTTCTTTGGAACGATCAGTTCTACGGCGACCCCATCCCGACTCAGTTTGCGCCCGCGGGACATTCGAAGGGCATGCTGGCATGGAATGAAAACGGAGACGGGATGGTGCTGCAGGTCACGACGCCGTCCTGGCCCGCCTCCGGCAGTTGGACCCAGCCCCGGCAAACCGACGGAAACACTCTGGGATGCGTCACGGACAACAACGTTCTCGTCAGCCAGCATTTCTTTGCGTTGAAGCTCGAAAAGGACGGCGTACTCAGCGTGCTGGCGGCATTGGCGAATGCCAGTGTCGTGACCGATCCGTCAAAACTTCAAATTGTGAACAATGGCGGACCAGCCGACATCCAGGCACTGGTCTCAACCCTGGGTACCCTCTCCAATAGCAAGACCGTTCTCACGGCTCGGTTAGCCGCGAACGTGCTCCTCATTTCGAAGCCGTCCGGCCTGAATGTTCCACCCTGGCAAATGGTTTCGGCGCTGCTGGACAGCGAACCATTGCGGGTTGCTTCCTGGTGGGCTGCTCCTGCGATTCCGACCACGGGCCGGGGCACGCCGGTAGCCTGTTGGGACCCTTCGCTCGGCAAACCTGGTGCGGTCGAAATCGCAACCACGGGAACGTGGCAGGGCAAGACGCTTGGATTCGAGGGAAATCCCGATCCGGACGGCAATCACGCCAAAATAGGCGTCTCCGCCGACGGCGCGCAAACGAATGCGGCGCCCGGCGCTAGAGATGGCGCGCTGCCCGCGCGGCATTGTCAAGGTTGCGGCCAGCCTTACGTGATTTTTGGCGACATGAACCAGCAGGGCTCTCTCTCCGGGCCGAATTGCGACAGCAGCCAAAACGGCCGCGGCGGATTATTCTTTGTGGTCCGGGATCCACAGTTGTTCAACAGCGTGCGCGGCTTGCTTCAAGGCTTTACGGCGCCTGAGTAAATGGCCGGCGGCCGCGACCGTTCTTCTCTCTCCGAAACGACCCTTGTCGTACACTGGAAGTAGACACCTTCCCAAATGCATGAAATGGGTATCTTCTGGCTCCGTGTAGCGACGGCGCTCTACGCGGTGGGCCTGATTCACGCCATCATCATGGTTCTACGGCGAAATTCCGTTGTTTTTCGGGTCGCCTTGGGCGCATTTTGCGTCGGAATTATTCTCCACATGGTTGCCACGGTCGAGTTGGCGACGTCCATGGGACGTCTTCCACTCGACAATTTCTACGAAACCAGCTCCATGTGCGCGCTGATCATCGGCGTGCTGTTCCTCCTGGTCTACTGGCGTTATCAGTTCGCAAGTCTTAGCGTCTTCATATTTCCGTTAGTGTTCCTCATGACCGAGGTCGGCGCCACGGAGATCCCGGTGCACACCTGGCCCAACGCCAACATCCGCGACGCCTGGCTGCTGATGCACATTTTGATGATTCTGCTCGGTTATGCGGCGCTGCTCCTTACGGCCCTGGCATCGGTCTTCTACCTGATCCAGGAACGCCGCCTCAAGAATAAAAGGCCCGGCAAGATCCTGGAGCGTCTGCCACCCCTTGGTACCCTCGACAACATCATTTCCAACGCCATGGGATTTGGCTTCGTCTTCATCACGCTGGGCACGATCGCCGGCAGCACCTGGGCATTCATCGAGTCCGGCACACGGTGGATTGGCGAACCCGCGGTCGCGATCTCGCTGGCCACCTGGCTGTTCTATCTCGTGATGGTTTTCCTGCGTGCATCGGCCGGTTGGCGTGGCCGAAAAGCAGCGGTGATGGCACTCAGTGTGCTTGGTTTCGCCGTGATCACCTGGGCCGCCCATGTCGGCCTGCGTCCGTTGCTCGCAAGGTAGGCAGCGATGAAATTTTCCATCACAGGATTAAATCATCGCAGTGCACCTGTAGAGGTACGCGAACGCCTCGCGTTTGAAGAACGGGCCATACCGGACGCCCTGAAAGACCTCCGTAGCCGTCCCGGCATTGTCGAAGGAATGATCCTCTCCACCTGCAATCGCGTGGAGATCGCGATCTCCTGCTCCGACGACCAGGCGGACGATGAGAGCGTGATCGACGGATTCCTGGCCAGCACGCGCAGCGTAGAGCGCGAGTGGGTGCGGCCTTACCTCTACACCTTCACCGACCGCGACGCCATCACACACCTCTTCCGTGTCGCCGCCAGCCTCGATTCGATGGTGGTGGGCGAGCCTCAGATTCTCGGCCAGCTCAAAGCCGCCTACGCCATCGCGAAGCAGGAAGGGGCAGTCAACGGCTTCATGGACACGCTTCTGACGCGTGCCTTTAACGTTGCCAAGCGCGTCCGGACCGAGACCGAGATCGGAGCGAGCGCGGTTTCCGTAAGCTTCGCGGCCGTCGAACTCGCGCGCGAGATTTTCGGCGCGCTTAAAGACAAAAAGGTCCTGATTGTGGGCGCCGGCAAGATGTCGGAAGCCGCCGCCCGGCACCTGCAACGCTGCGGCGCGACGCACATGTACGTGACAAATCGCACGTATGAGCGCGCGGTTGAAATGGCGGCGCTGTTCAATGGCAAAATCGTCGAATACGACAAGTTCCTCGGCTTCATGCCGGAGGTGGATATCGTCATCACCTCCAGCGGCGCGCCGCACTACATCCTGACGCGCGCCAATATGTCGAAGGTGATTGAGGCTCGCAAAAACAAGCCGGTCTTTGTCATCGACATCGCAGTCCCCCGCAACGTCGACCCCGAGGTCAACAAGCTCGACAACGTTTTCCTGTACGACATCGACGACCTGCAGCACGTCGTCGAGAACAATCTCAACACGCGCAAGCACGAAGCCGAGCAAGCCGAGCAGATTATCGCGGAAGAGGTGGAGCGCATGCTCTCGCGTCTCAAGACGCGCGATGTCGTGCCCACCATCGTCGGCATCCAGGAACAGCTCGAAAGCATTCGCACGGCCGAGATCACCCGCATGCGCGGCAAGCTCGGAACTCTCACCAAGGAGCAGGAGGACGCCATCGACGCGTTGACAAAAGGAATCATCAACAAGATCGCTCACGCCCCCATCTCGGAATTGCGCCGTCATGCGGCGCTGCCCGAAGGCGTTCACTTCATTGCCGCCATGCGAAAGGTGTTCCGGCTCGGTGAGTAACAGCTTCGTAGTCGGATCGCGGGGTTCGCAGCTTGCGCTTTGGCAGGCCAACTGGGTCAAGGGCCGCCTGGAGCAGCTTGGCGCGGAGTGCCGCATCGAGATCATCCACACCACCGGCGACAAGATCACCGACGTGGCGCTGTCAAAGGTCGGCACCAAGGGCTTGTTCACCAAGGAAATCGAAGAGGCGCTACTGAACGGGACGATCGACCTGGCGGTCCACAGCCTGAAGGACATGCCGACCGAGATCCCCAAAGGGCTGACGCTTGCCGCGACACCCGTGCGCGAGGATCCGCGCGACGCCGTGGTCGGCAAGCGCCTGTCTGAGGCCACCCGGGTAGGAACCAGTTCGCTGCGCCGCGCAGCACAGTTGCGGGCGATCCGTCCCGATCTGCACATGGAGAATATCCGCGGCAACGTGGATACCCGTCTTCGAAAGCTGGACGAAGGCCAATACGACGCCATCCTCCTCGCCTCGGCGGGTCTCCGCCGCCTGGGCTGGCAGGATCGGATCACGGAATTGCTGGAGCCTGAAGTCATGTGCCCAGCGGTCGGCCAGGGCGCTCTGACCATTGAAACCCGCGACGACAATGGCGCCGCATGGCAGATCTGCCGGCGTCTGGAAGACGCCAAAACCCGAATCGCGGTGACGGCGGAGCGGGCCGTTCTGGCGGCACTGGGAGGCGGCTGCCAGGTCCCCATCGGCGCGTACGCACGCATCGCCGAAGGCGTGAACCTGCAGGCAGTCGTTGTTTCCCCGGACGGAAAGTCGATCATTCGCAAATCCATTGAAGGACCCTACGAAGAGGCCGAGCGTATGGGCCGCCAACTGGGCGACCAGCTACTTGCTGCCGGAGCGCAGGAAATCCTGAACGCGGTTTACAGTACCGCCGACACCAGGCTAATGTCGTGACGCGTGGTGTGGAAGGGTCGCGCACCTTAGCTGCAACCAAACGATACTCGTGCGCTGCAAAAGGTGGCGGAGGCAGTTTCGCGTGCGCGTTCTTGGTGAAGTCCAAAGGCAGGCCGAATGCCTGCTCCACCCTTCCGCATCATAGGCTCCCGAACCACTCTGTTTTCTTAAACCTGTATGGCTGAAGGGCTCGGAAGGGTCTCGCTGGTCGGTGCCGGTCCCGGCGACCCCGACCTGATCACGTACAAGGGCCGCAAGCTCCTTGCCTCAGCCGACGCCATTCTCTACGACCACCTCGCGCCCGAATCGCTGCTCGATCTCGCGCCCCCGCACGCCGAGCGAATCTACGTCGGCAAGAAGAAGTCGGTCCACGCATTCAGCCAGGAAGAAATCTGCGCCATGATGATCGACCGCGCCCGCCGCGGCCTGTCCGTCGTGCGCCTGAAGGGTGGCGATCCGTTCATTTTTGGCCGCGGCGGCGAGGAGATTGAGGCCCTCGCCGAAGCCGGCATTCCGTACGAGGTCGTGCCCGGCGTAACATCCCCGCTCGGCATCGCCGCATACACCGGTGTTCCGCTGACCCACCGCGATCACACCAAGCTGGTGACATTCGTCACCGGTCATGATGCTGACGGTATCGATTGGAGCCGCGTAGGACAAACCGAGACGCTGGTGATCTTCATGGGAATCCATTTCATCCGCGAGATCACGTCGGAACTCATGAAATACGGCCGGTCGCCCGATACGCCGGCGATGTGCGTGCGTTGGGGAACACGTCCCGACCAGCACACCATCACAGGAACCCTGGCCACCATCGCCGATCAGGTCCAGAGCGACGACATCAAGCCGCCTGCGACCATCATCATCGGCGAAGTAGTTCAGCTTCAGGCCAAACTGAACTGGTTCGAACGCCTGCCGCTCTTCGGACAGCGAATCGTGGTGACCCGCGCCCGCGACCAGGCGCCTGAGTTGACGGACAAATTTCGCGCTCTCGGGGCGGATGTCATCGAAATTCCAGTCATCGAAATTCAGCCGCCGGCCGACCCGGGACCGCTTGACCGGGCGCTCGCGCACCTCTCCGATTACGACTGGATCATCTTCACCAGCGTAAACGGAGTCCGCCATTTCCTCCAGCGTCTCGATGCCTCGCCTTCCGACCTTCGCGGTCTTCGGGCCCGCATCTGCGCCATAGGCCCAGCCACGCGCCGGGCAATCGAAGCGCTGCACCTGAAGGTCGATTTGATGCCAAAGGAATACGTTGCGGAAAGTCTCGTCGCCGCATTGAAGCCGCACCACCTCGCCGGCAAGCGTATTCTAATCCCGCGAGCCGCGGTTGCGCGCGACGTGATTCCGGTCGAGCTTACTGCTCGAGGAGCATCCGTGGACGTCGTCGAAGCCTACCGCAACGTGGTGCCCGCTAATGCCACGGCTCGACTCGCCCAGCTCTCCACCGCCGATTGGATCACCTTTACCAGCTCGTCGACAGTGAGCAATTTTGTCGACCTGGCCGCCCCACCGGGCACCGCCCGGATCGCTTCGATTGGCCCAGTGACATCAGAAACGGCCCGCTCACGCGGTTTGCACGTCGATGCCGAAGCACAACCCTACACCATCGACGGACTCGTCCAAGCGATTCTGAACGCCGGCCCCGCTCGTTAAAACCTTGTCACTTCCGTAAAGTTGAAATCCGCCACCTTCATCGCGGGCACCACCATGTCGAACGCCTCTTCCCCGCTGGTGCGCAAGCTCGGAGAAAGCGCCTCCACGTTCCGCAGCATCTCGATGATGCTCTGATTAAACCGGAAATTGCGAATACCACCCGCTATCTCGCCGTTCTCGATGAGAAACGTACCGTCGCGGGTCATGCCGGTCATGATCTTCTCGTAGGGATCGACTTCGCGGATGTACCACAACCGCGTCACGAGAATGCCCCGGCGCGTCGACGCGACCATCTGGTCGACCGAAGTGTCGCCCCCGGAAATCACAATATTCACCGGCATCTCGCCGATCTCGTTCGGCAGCGGAAATCCGTGGCCGGTTGCCTCTACGCCCGCCTTGGCAGCGCTCGATCTCGCATAGGCGACCTCGTGTGGCGTCCCGGCATCCACCAGCTTCAGACGCTTTCGCGGTACGCCCTCGCCGTCGAACGCCGGTCCTGCCTGAGAGCCGTGAAAAACGTCGTCGTGAATCTCAATATTGCTCCCGAACAACGCTTCACCGATGCGATTCGTCAGGAAACTACGTTGGTCCGCGATTGAGGTGGCGCTGAAGTCCCCGAACATCTGACCCACCACATCAAGAACCGCCGCCGGCTCCAGGATCACCGTGTAGCGTCCCGGCTCCAGTTCCCGCGGATTGCGCGACAGCCGCGCCTTCTCCACCGCCTGGCGCGCCAATTCCGGAGCCGAGAACGAGGTTCGATCCGTCGATGAGGCCTTGGCCCAACCCGAACTGTCTTCGGCCATCGCCGTAATGGAGCAACGCGCCAGAGTCTCGGTATGGTATGCGGCAACGCCTCGCGAATTGTAAACCGCCTCCACCGACTGCTCTGTGGAATAGATGCCCGCCGCCGTCATTGATGCCGCTTCGGCCAACTTGATGGCCTCCGCAACCGCCGCCGCACGCTGTCCCGGAGTGGCGTGCGCCGTGGATGTGAAAAACCGGGCCACCGGCTTCAGCGTCGCAGGTTCCGCCATCGGCAGCAGGTCCGGATCCTCCTCCGATGCTTTCGCAATGGCGATCGCCTGTTCCACCACTCCCCGAATCGATTCATTGTCGAGCCGGTTTGTAGACGCCCGCGCCATACGCTGTCCGATCATGGCCCGAACCGACAAAAAGCGCGTCTGCTCCGCCACGTTCTGGTGGATGGTATTGTTCGCGAATCGCGTAAGCGCTTCCGCCTTGGCGCCCACGTGCAACTCAACATCGCTTACACCGGCCACTCGAGCCGCTCGCTGCACAACGTCAAAGATCGAACGGCATTGTTCCGGAGTCAGAAGTTGGGAAGTCATTTCGAGCCGCTATCCGGCGTATCCTGTCCCAACCCTGATCGCGCGAAATCGCGCCGGGCTGGCTCCGTGCCCGGTTCCCATCACCTGCTCAGGCTGACCCTTCCCGCAGTTCGGGACGCCCCACAGAGTCCAGTGGTCGCGCCCGGCAATCGCCTCACAGGAGTTCCAGAACTCAGTGGTGATGCCGCTGTATGTCGGATTCTTCAGCATGCGGACTCGCTTCCCGTTGCGAATCTCCCAGCCCACCTCGCATCCGAACTGGAAATTGTAGCGCTTGTCGTCAATCGACCAGCTCTTGTTGGTCTCCATGTAAATTGCGTGATCCACACCGCCGAAAACCTCGTCCAGCGACTGCTCACCCGGAAGCAGGCTCACATTGGTCATGCGTATCAACGGCAGACGATTCCAGCTATCCGCCCGCATGGTGCCATTAGAACGCGTCGCGCCAATCGCTGCCGCGGTCTCGCGCGACGTCATATACCCGACGAATTCACCGGCCCGGATAATCGGAGTGCACTGCGCCGGAACACCTTCGTCGTCGAAAGCGAATGTCCCCAATCCGGGACCGTGCTCTTCGCGTGCATCGCACACCGCATTGACGATGTCCGACCCATACCGCAGGTTATTCAACTTGTCGAGCGTCAGGAAACTCATGCCCGCGTAATTCGCCTCCGACCCCAAAACGCGATCCAGCTCGATAGGGTGCCCAATCGATTCGTGAATCTGCAGCCCCAGTTGGCTGGAGTCGAGAATCAAGTCGAACACACCCTCCGGGCACTGTTCCGCGGAATGCAGAGCCACTGCTTCCTCGGCGACACGCGGAGCGTGCTTCAGCAGCTCCAACTCATGGATCAGCTCGTAGCCCTTGAGCTGATACTGCCCGGCAAATGAGTTCGGATACGAGCGCTTTTGAATCTCATCGCCCTTGAAGCAGTGCGCTTCATAGCCGCCTCCCGTCGTTGTGCGGGTCTGATCAATCATGCTTCCCGCCGATGACGCAAAAACCTGTCGCGCCCGTTCGAAATGCAGCGATGCCTCGGCCAGTGTGACTTCCCGATTCTTCCGGAGCTCGGCATCGACAGAGAGTAGTAACCCGAGCTGTTCCTCTACGCTGATCGAAAATGGATCGATCGCGCAGGTAGAGACCCACGTCGACACATGTTTGTCTTCGGGCGCAAGCTCAAGGTCCTTTTTCTTCGTCAGCGCGCTCGCCCGCGCAATGGAAATCGCCAGCGCCGCCGCCGATTGGAGGCCTTCGGGTGTCAAGTCGTCCGTGGCCGCGAATCCCCAACACCCTTCCGCAAGCACGCGAATACCGACACCAATCGACTCCCCGCAGGAAATATTGCCCGGGCGGCCGTTCTTTGTCGACAGACTGCGGTCCCTGGTCTCAACCACGCGAACATCAGCGTAGACGACGCCAGGCCGCATCGCCGCATCCAGTGCGGCAGAGGCCAGATCAGTCACGTTCTTATCCTACTATCTATGGGTAAACTGCTTCGACGCGCGCCCCGTCCTTGATAGGTTTGTCCATCGGCAGTGCGACGGAATCCCCGTCGGAAACGCCCTTCACCAACTGCACAGTCGTGAAACTCGAGACGCCGAGCTGCACCGGACGCCATACTACGCGCTCGTCGGAATTCAACAGCAGAACGCCATACTGCGCGCCATCGCGGCGCAATGCCTGCTTCGGAATTACGAGCGCGTCCGGCACCACCTTCGACTGGATCTCGGCATTGATGTTCGTACCAGGAAGCAGGTCATGGTCGGGATTGCGAACGTCGCAGCTCACTTCGCCGACCTGCCTCGTACTGTTAGTCAGGGATACAACCTGCGTCGGAAGCTTGTCCACGGCTCCCTTCCACTGCCGGCCCGGCATGGCATCCCAGGTGATCGAAACGGGCATGCCGATCGCCAACCGACCGAGATCGGGCTCGTCGACATAAACGATGACATGAACACGATCCAGACGCCCGACCTTCGCAATCGTGTCGCCCGGATTCACGAAACTCCCGATTCTTTGATCGAAATCGTAAACCGTACCGGCGATCGGTGACCGGATGATGCTCAAGGCCAGGTTGTGCTTGGCGAGTTCGGCAGCCGCCAGAGCCTCCTGCAGCTTCGCCTGCCCTGCCGAGCGCTGTTGCGGATCCACCAGGTTGCCGCGCCGTTTCTTTAACCCCTCGATCTGCTCCTTCAGCGAATTGACCTGTGCCTGGGCGTTATCGACGTCCACCTTGGTTCCAGCCTGCTTCGCATACAACCGCTGCGCTTCTCCCAATGTCTTCTCTGCCTGTTGCAGGTCCAACTGGGCTTTCGCCAGTTCATTTTCGATCTCGGTCCGCTGCGGCGCCAACCCGCCCTCCTGCAGCACGCGGAGTTCGGCCCGCGCCCCGGCAATCTGCGCTTCCGCGCTCGCGAGCGATGCCGTGGCGGCTTGATCATTCAGCTTGACGAGTTGCTCCCCTTCGGCGACGTTCTGTCCGCGATGAATAAAGACTGACTCGATCACACCCTGGCGCTCCGCGCGCGCCGCCGCCCAGTCAATCGGCTCCACTTTACCGTTTGTGTTCAACATGCTGCGGATTGTCTCCCGCGTCACCTTGACGAATGGCACTTGCGGCGGCGTTGCCTTACGCTTGATGCCCCAGGCGATCACGACCGCCACCCCAATCAGCATGAGGAGCGCAAGCGTGCGCCTCCGGATGGTGATTCTCACGTTCGCGGCCTCGCGCAATAATCGAACAGCAACTGCCACTCAGCGCGTTGGATTTCGAGCGCCGCTCTCTCCGACGCTGAACCGGGCTGCTGACGCGCCCGCTCACAGAACATGATGAACGCGAACGGATCCCACTGCGGGCCGAACCGGAACTCGGCTTCGGGGTATCGTTCTACAATCTCGCGCGCGGTATCCAGCAGGGCCGGAAAGATCGCGTGTGTGCCCACGCGGCGGAACCAATACGCGGAATTTCCCGAGTCCGGCTCCTGACGGTGCAGAATCGCGTGCCAGAAGCTCCCTTCCCCGCCGGCGATGTCCTGAGCAATGGAGTGACTCTCCTCGAAACAGGAAAAATAGAGCCATAGACCGGCAAGCGCGGCCTCGGGAGCGGGGGCATTTGGAAACAATGTTAGAGGTTTCTGTTTAAGCAGCCGCTCGCGCGCCGCCTCCGACGAGCAGCGGTCCGCCACCAGGGGAATCAGGCGTTCGCCGCCCCCGTCGAGTTCCAGAATGTCACGAATTTCACGCCCGTAAGCGTTTGGATCGAATGGCAAATTCCATTTTAACGTCCGCGCCCATCCCGCTCGGCGGGGCTATGCCGGTTTCTGATACGTACCCGGACTGTTTTGCGTCGCCCGCCACTCCGGGGTACGTTCGCGGTGGGCCTCCTGAAGCGCGCGCCGCACACCCGCGGCATCCAGGTCCGCGGCGTAAACAGGAGATCCCGGCTGTTGCCGCCAGGAATCATCCAGACTTCCGGCATCCACCGCATCGAACCCCAGTTCATTCACCAGCCGCATCACCTTGGCCTTAGCGACCGGATCGTCGCCTGACACCGGTAATGCGATGCGCGGGCCGCCATTTCGATTTCCGCGATTCATGAGATGCTCGGCATGAATATTGTTGAATGCCTTGATCACCGGCCGGCCCAGTTGCCGCTCCACCCAGCGGCTTTCCGGCACCCCGTTTTCGATCTCATCAATGCGGCCGTCGCGTTCTCTGGGATAGTAGTTCCCCGTATCCACTACCACCGTATCCTTCGAGGTTTCCTTGAACAAATTCGGCGGGAGCTCGGTAACGTTCTTCAGCGGAATCGTGACAACGATGAGATCCTTGCCACGGACCGCCGCGGTGACATCGACCGGCTTTGCCCCACTCTCGGCAGCCAGCCCGGCTAGCGACTCAGGCCCTCGCGAGTTTGCGACCGCGACATCATGTCCCAGCGCGCGGAACCGCCGCGTTAGAGTTCCGCCGATATTTCCGGCGCCAATAATACCGATTTTCATGATCACCCTCGGGTGATAGATCACTATGCCCGTCCGGAGGTTTCCGCTCGAGTCGCACGAAACGGTAACAATCCGCCCGAGGTGGAGCAGGCTCATCGCCGCTATTTCAGAATCTTATGACCCTTGGCAGCCTAAAGCTGGGGGTAATCGAGGCGGACTACGTTGGATATGGCGTCGGAGAGACGGGTCCAGTTAGCCGCTTCCTTTTCCAATTGTCCGCGGCCGAGCCGGGTCAGCGAATAGAATTTCGCCCGGCGGTTGTTCTCTGTGGCCTTCCACTCGGCGGTGATCCAGCCTTGCTGTTCCAGTTTGTGGAGAGCGGGATATAGCGACCCATCGCTCACCTGCAGAATGTCCCCCGAGACTTGCTTCAAGCGCTGGCTTATCGCCCAGCCGTTCAGAGGCTCGAGGGCGAGGATTTTCAACAGAAGAAGGTCCAGGGTTCCCTGAACGAGATCAGATGGTCTGCTCATGAATTAGTCCTCTCTCAGCAGGGTCAAGGGATCGAGCGACAGCGCGCGTTGGGCGGGTATCCAGGTCGCCACCAACCCGAGCAGCCCCATGGCCACTACGACGGCGGTTAGTACGATGGGATCGCGGGGCGTGGCCTGGTAGACGATGGACGCCAACACGCGGCTGGCGAGTATTCCCAGAATCAAGCCCACGACCGAACCAAAAGCGAGAACTTTGAAAGAGCGCCCCAAGGCGGTCCGTAAAACTTCGTTGCGTCGCGCGCCGAGTGCAAGCCGGATGCCCAGCTCCTTCAAACGGCGACTCACCGAATACGAAGCCATTCCAAAGATACCGGTGATGGAGAGAATGGCTCCCAATGCGCCAAGTACGCCGAGCGCCATGGTCGCAGCGCGCGCGGGGAACAATACGATTTCGAGATAGGCATTCCACGAATTCGTGTCGACCGGGAGCGCCGTTTCGAGTCCATGGATTTTGGCTCGGATGTTCTCCGACAGTTGCTGCTGGTCCCCAGTCGAGCGTACGATCAGGAACGAGGCGCTGAGCGGTGATTGGACCGCCGGAAGAAACATTGCCGGCTGCGAATCCTCGGTAAGGCTGAGATATTTCCCGTTCTCGGCGACGCCCACCACCTCGACGCGCGCTCCGCTCTGAAGCCTGTAATGCTCGCCGACCGCGCCGGCGACGGAGCCGAACATCCTGACGGCGAATTCCCGGTTGACTACGGCCACGCGAGGGGCGTTCCGATCATCGTGCCAGGTGAAATCGCGGCCCGCTAACAGCCTTGTGCCGGCAGCCGCGAAATAGCGGGGAGACACGTCATAAGGATAGGTACGCGCGGCGACATTCGCCGGGATCAGATCGCGGGTCTCGTCTTTGAAGATGCTGACCTTGACCGCGGAAGCGTACACCAGGGGTGGATAATTGTTCACCAATCCGGCGTGTTCTACGCCGGGAATCGTCTCCACGGCTTCAATCATGCGCTTCTGCATTGCGACGGTTTGTTCAGCGTTATAGCCGACCATCGCGAGATTCGTTGAAACGAGAATGGTGTTACGAGGCTCGAAGCCGAAATCGCTGTGCTGCGAACGTACCAGTCCGCGCAAAGCGACCATAGATGATGTGACCAGGACCGCGCAGAGGGCGATCTGGACCGCGAGCAACACGTCGCGAACACTGATGCGACGCAGAGCGGGGCCACGGGATCCCGCCTTTATGACCTGATACGGATCGGTTCTCAGCACCTGGCGAACGGGGACAATGCCGAACAGGAATCCGCTGACCAACGCAAGCGCCAGCGCGACGAAGTAGATTCGCGCATCGGGTGTCACCGGGATATGAACGGGAGCGCCTCCGAAGGGCTGCCAGAGGCTTAGTTTTTCGAGGAGCACAACACTCCCCAGCAATCCCACGGCGCCTCCGGCGAGCGCAAGCAGAACAGCTTCGGTCAAGAGTCCCCGGAGAATGCGGGCGCGGGTTGCACCGATCGCGAGGCGTAGGGCGACCTCGCGGGAACGGTCGGCGGCACGGGCGCCAAAGAGGTTGCCGAGGTTCATGCAAGCCGCGATCAGGATGAGGGCCGCGAGCATCATCACGCCGCCGGCAAACGCCCGCGCGGCGCCACCGAATGCGCTCAGCCCGGGACGCCACAGGTTCGATGAGTTATTAGCGAACTGGTTGGGATACGTTTTCTTGAGCCCGGCGCCTATGGAGTTCATATCGGCGAGAGCCTGCGCCCGCGTCACTCCAGGCTTCAGATGTCCGAATAACTCGAAGATGGCACGCTCGTTACCGCGCGCGTCGAGGCGGAACTCTGCTTCGACCTGCTGATGGTTCACAATCGGCATAAAGAAATCGGGAGACACGAACATCACGGTCCCCTGGAAGGACCGCGGCGCGACACCAATGATAGTAAAGGGGTGCTTGTCGATGCGGACCGTGCGGCCGATCACGTTTCGGTCGTCTTGAAAATGCGCGTGCCAATAAGCCCAGGTCAGCACGAGGTACGGAGCGCTGTTGGGGCCATGCTCGTCGGAGCTGTGAAAGAAACGGCCCAGGTAAGGCTGGATTCCGAGCACATCAAAGTAGTTGCCGGTGGTTGAGAAACCGTTCGCAACGATGGGGTCCTTGCCGATGTCCATGCCCGCGAATGCAAATGTGAAAGCGGCGACGTCTTCGAAGCTGCGGTTGCGGTCGCGCAGGTCGGCGTAGTTCGGATAGGAGTGCCAACTCGAGCCGTCACCGTACGAAATACCCCAGAGGTTTTCAGAGTTGGGCACGTTGAGGGGACGCAGGATCAAACCGTTCATGATTCCGAACGCGATGGCATTCGCACCGATGGCCATGGCGAGCGTCACAATCGCGACCACTGTGAAGCCGGGCGATTTGACCAGGACGCGCAGGGCGTAACGGATGTCCCTGATGGTGTTCTCGATCGCATTTACATGACGGGCGTCGCGGCATTCTTCTTTGCGCTGCGCCAGGCCGTCCATGTCGCGCATAGCGGCATAGCGGGCCTCCCGGGGCGCGAGGCCTCGGGTGACGTATTCGTCAATCTTGCAATCGAGGTGATACTGCAATTCATCGTCGAGCTCCTGTTCCACCCGCTGACGGTGAAAGAGGGACCGGAAACGCAACGGCAATTCGTACATCCAGTGCTGGATTCGCATAGTCGACGGCGGCTCCTATCGGTTATCGAGATGATCATACTGCATCTCATCTCGGTAATCAAGGGGAATCTTTAGCGAGGGGGCGGGAACGCCAGAAGTTGGCCTTGGTAAACCTCGTCGACCTCCGAGAACGGCGTGTGGTTATGGGTGTAGAGGAGTGCCCGGTGTTCGAAAAGGGCTCGTGGGATGGTGAACGCCCCGCCGAAACCGGCTTTCGATGGGGTGTGCTCGAGCTCCCAGCCATCGGGGAGCGGTGACCAAAGCAGTTTCACGGAAAAGGTCTGCCGGTAGGGTTCGAGGGGCTGGACCGCCTTTCCGAAAGGCGTATCCGTAGCTTCAAGCAAACGATTCATTTCGGCGGTTAAGCGGCTGGGAACATACCAGTTATCCGCTTCCGACAGGATCCGAGTCCCACAGCGGAGCTGTACTCGGCGGTATTTCACTTCATCCCCAGGCGTGACCTGGAGACGTTCTCTCTGTTCGGCGGTCGCCGTTATTGAGGTTCCTTTGACGAGGGTGGCTGTAACCTTGGGGGCTGTGGCTAACCGGTGGTCCCGGCACCAGGCTTCCAGGGTTAGGGTCGCGCTTCGGCTGGCCAGTACCTCGGCATTGAGAGTTTCGATTAGGGCAAGCGCCTCCACACGGGCGAGGTAGGTGTCGGGCCAGGAGTACACTTCCTGAGACGCGACGGGAACACAGACCATTACCGCCAGAAGGACGATTCGAGTCATTGCTTCGGAGGTTCGCTGACCAGGAGCGATATTGCTTCGCGTATGCGGGCCGTTTGCGCTTCGTTGATCGTCAGGTAGTGGTGTTTTCCATTGGCCGCTGGACTGAAAGAGGTGACGCCTTGGTTGTCCACCGTAATGGTGCCGGCAGGCGACGTGCCGAAATAACCCTCGTCAGGGCGTATGGCATAGAGGGCCGCGGTCGGATCCCAGAGCGGTTCATCGTAGGGCATGGGTTTGTAGGCTCGATAGGCGTCGGCCACGGGATGATGCTCGATGTACTGGAAGTCCGCCGCAATGTTTCGGGCCGGGTAGGCGATGCTTTCGCCGATGTCGAAACCGCTGGCCACGATGCGGCCCGGCCAGTCACGGAACAGTTTTTGTGCCGAGGGAATGTCGGTGACGATGTTGTATTCCTTGAAGCCTCGGGAGCGGAAATCGCCTCCCATGATCGACAGCAGCCGAACTTTGCGGGCGGCTAGTTCACGGCCGCCGGGGGCCTCCAAGAGGCGGGCAAGGTTGGTGCTGAATCCGACCTGGACGATAACGACGCTGGCGTCGGGTTGGTCGGCGAGCGTCTTCTTCAGGAGGTCGACGGCGTCCGGAAGCCGGGCGGGATCCTTCAGGTGATGCGGATAGTTCGCTGCCACCTGGCGCGTGTAGTTCCCATCGTCGGGTGTTTTGCCGTTCTTCACCATGCCGATCGGGATGTTCGGACGGCCGTAGAAAGTGTCGAGCATGTCGATGAAGATGGGCGCCCAGCGGTTGTCCTTGGTGACGGTGACGGCCAGGATGCGCGCTTCGCCCCGTGTTTCGAAGGCGTGGAGTTCGGCGAGGGCCAGGACATCGTCGACGTCGTTACCGAGGTCGGTATCGAAGATAATGCGGACGGGCTCGGCGGCGGAGAGGACGAACATTGACGCGATGATCAGACAGCAGAAAAGTGAGAAGCGCACTGTTCTGAGTTTACAGCTTGAACTCCGGCTCATCCGAAATTGAACGACGTCTGACCTCTGCCTGCCAGGTGGCGCAGGCGGTTTCGCCTGCGCATGCCGCTCTTAAAGACTTCTGCCCCGGGCTGCGAGGCTTCGAGATCTGGTCTCAGCTTCCAACGCCATGCTGAATGCCTACAGAATCCAAGACCCAGTGCGGTCGGAATTCACAGGTCTGGAGTGCTTCAAGCCATCGCCTGTAAGGAAGCGAGCTCCGCATAGGTTCCGCCGCAGCGGATCAACTCCTCGCGGCAGCCCACTTCGACAATGCCGCCGGGTCCCAGCACAATGATCTTATCCGCGATCTTTCGAAGCGTCGAGAGGCGGTGCGCGATGATGATCACCGTTTTGCCGCTGAGCGGCGGGGCGAGGTTCCGGAGCAGCTCCTCTTCGTTTTTCGAGTCGAGCGCGCTGGTGAATTCGTCGAGCACTACGATCTTGCGGTTCTGGAGCACGAGAAGGGCTTGCGCCAGCGTGATGCGCTGTTGCTGGCCTCGGGACAGCGTCGTTCGCCGCTGGCCGATCAGCGTGTGGTAACCCTCGGGCATTTCCAGTATTTCGACGTGAATGCACGCGGATTTGGCGGCGCCGATGGCTTCCTGCGCAGTAGCCGTGGGGCACGCGAACCGATCGGATCAAGAATGGATGTGCTGTGAAGAAGACGCCGGCTTTTTGGGTGACCGATGCGAATATACCTCGGAGTTGTTCGAGCGGCCACGCTCGGATGTCCTCACCCGACACCAGAATTCGGCCGTGCTGCGGATCGTAGACGCGGGAAAGCAGATTCTACAGCGTCGTCTTACCGACGCACGATCGTCCCACGATGCCCAGAAGAGCCGGATTCGATGGAGAGGCTGAAATCGCGCAGGACCTCGGCGCCGTTCGAGTAGGCGAAATTGACGTGGCGCAATTCAATCCCGACGCTCGGATCGACTGGAACGTGGCGAAGATTTGGATCGTCGGCGATCGAGGGTTTCTCTTCGAACAGCTTCACAAGGTTGCCGGCAGGCTCGATGCCGTCCTGGATGCGTTCAAAGAGCGCGGCGTAGCCCCACAGCGAGCCGAACAGGTCCTCCAGCAGCATGCTGAGGTACATGACCTTGGCGATATCCATGGCGTTGCCGAACAACGCAGTTCCGGAGCGGTATTGCCAGATCCAGACACCCAGGCACAGGCGCTTCGCGATCGAGAGCACCATGTTGCGGCGCCGGCCGTAGACCATTCCGATGCGCGTTTCCTCGATGCCTTCGGACGCGATTCGAGTCTGAAGATCGTTGTAGGTACCCAGGATGCGCCGGGTCTGCCCGAAGTGAACAATGGGCTGGACGTATTCCAGACATTCGGAAAACAGGCCGAAATCGCGGGCATAATTCTCGTAGCGGGATTTGCGAAATGGCGCGCGCTTGCGATTCTCGATCACCGAACTCCAGGCGAAGAGCGCCACCGCCACCACAATGAAGGGAAACGATTGAGGACTGAAGTAGACGGCGGGATCATGCTGAGCACGGTGCGGATGGATGCCGGGAACAGCTCGCGCCCCAGCGCTTCCGACGTCTGTACAACTTTGCCAACGCCGTCATTCACTTTCCCGACGAGTGCTCCAGACTGCTGCCGCTGATGCCACTCCTGCGGCATGTCGAGGGCTTTGCGCAAAGCCTTGGCTCAAAGGCGGCCGAACATCGGGAAGCTCACGCGCGAAGCGTAGAGCCCAGTTCAGGGCAGGTCCAGCCGCAATAAGCCGGTGTCAAATACGATGAGGGCGAGCACGAACCCCCAGGTCGGAATCCTGGATTCCGGCGTGCACGCGCGCAGAACCCAGACCAGCGAATAGCCGCCCAGGACGAGCAAAGCCTGGCGAACAATCGTACCCAACAAATACCGGCGATATGCCGCATGGAAGGGCGGGAGCAACGTCCAGCACTTCCGAATCGACGCTTTCGCATTTGCTGAGGATTGCGATTCGGCGCCAAACAATTTGAAAATTCGCCCCTGCATGCAAGTACACAACCGCCCGGATCGGCAGGATGAAAACCACACCCTGGGCGAATCGGATATTTGCGGCGTTGTGAGTATACTCGAAAACCTAAGTACGTTACACCTGTTTTTGCCTTGGGTTCCGGAATTCATAGACTGCGGGATATGATTGAGAGTCGGGGGACAGATAAGACAATGAGGATGAGGAACATACTGCTTTGCGTAGCCGTGCTCTCGGCTTCGCAGGCATGGCCGCAAAATGACCCTCCAGCCTGGAAAAAGCTGGATTTCATTTTGGGCAAATGGGTGGGCATGGCGGGCGAGAAGGACACGGAGCTGGGCGCCGGGCGCGGTGCATTCTCGTTCGACCTGCAGCTCAATGACAAGATCATCGTGCGGCATAACAACGCCTCGTACGATTCCGGTGTGCGGCATGACGATCTCATGGTGATTTACCTGGATTCGCCCCAGAGCGCCCCGCGTGCGATCTATTTCGATAGCGAGGGGCACGTCATTCGGTATAACGTGGCGCTTCCCTCGCCTAACACCGTCGTGTTCGAGTCGGATGGAACACAGCCGGGTCCGAAGTACCGGCTGTCGTATTGGCTCAAGGGGAGCGCGCTGGATGGAAGGTTTGAGGTTGCGCCTCCTGCTGGGGAGTACAAGACGTACATGAGCTGGACGTCGAAGCGTCAGAACTGAAATTACGGCCGAATCGCAGCGCCACAAGCGCAACGCGTGCAGAATTCGGCGGTTTTGGTGTCCAACCGCTCCACGGAGTGACTCGACGCCATGACACAGCGCCAGTCGTCGCAATGACGCAGGCCGAAGGTATGGCCTAGTTCGTGAACAGCCTCTTTGAGCAGGCGCTCCGCCACGAGCTCGGGGTGCGCCGGCAGGCCGTATACCTCTTCGTTCAGCCTTGCATAAGACACCACGGCGCAGACGCCGGTCAACTGCGCTTCGCCGAAGACGAAGGTCAGAACCGGAACGAAAAGGTCAACGGGGGTCACACCGAGCAAGCGAAAGGTGCCGTCGGTCATGCTGGCGAGACGTTCGAGAATAGCCGTCGACCAGTACTGGCCGCGCTGGGCATTGTAGGAGAAGCCGACGTCGATCCACTCGCGGCCGACTTCGCCGGGCACGCGGAAGGTGCGGGCCAGCGAGGCGGCGAGCGGTTCGAGCAGGCGGAAATCCGGGGGCTCGACGCCAAGCGCCACCACTCGAATCGGCTTGCCTACGCTTCCGCGGTTTTGTAGCGCCTCAGCTTGTGGTACAGAGTCGTGCGATCGATTCCGAGCACGCGCGCGGCTTGCGAAAGGTTTCCACCACATTCCCGTATCGTCCGCTCAATGTGAGCGCGCTCCACTTCGTCCAAACTGCGTCCCGATCCGTCCTGCTGCGCCTGTATGCCGAGAGCGAAATGGGACGGTCCTATTTCGGAGTTTCGCCCGATGACAAGCGCGCGTTCCACCGCGTTCTCCAACTCGCGCACGTTGCCCGGCCACTCATGCGACATCAGCAGCTCCATGGCGCTCTGCGAGAGATGGGGAATCGGGCGATTAGTCGACTCGCAGAATTTACGCAGGAAGAAGTCGACCAGCAGCGGGATGTCTTCGCGACGTTCGCGCAGCGGGGGCAGGTCGATCGAAAACACGTGGAGTCGATAGTACAGGTCCGGCCGGAACGTACCCGCCTTCACCAGCTTTTCCAGGCTCTTGTTGGTGGCGGCGATGCAGCGAAAGTCCACTTTAATCGGCTGTGTTCCGCCGATCCGCACGATCTCCTTTTCCTGCAGCACGCGCAGCAGATCGGTTTGCGTTTTGAGGCTGATGTCGCTGATCTCGTCGAGGAACACGGTGCCGCCGTCGGCGACCTCAAACTTCCCTTTGCGACGGAACTGGGCGCCCGTGAATGCACCCTTCTCATGGCCGAAGAGCTCGCTTTCGAGTAGGCTTTCGGTAAGCGCGCCGCAGTGGATCGTCACCATCGGCATGTTGCGGCGCGGGCTGCTGGCATGGATGGCGCGCGCCACCACTTCCTTGCCGGTACCGCTTTCACCCGTGATGAGGACCGTGGTGTCGCTCGAAGCCACCATGTCGATCAGCTCGGTAACGCGTTTCATCTCCGGGCTGCGGCCGATCAGCTCCGTTTTTGGAAAGATCTCCTGCATGTTCTCACGCAGGCGCGCCACCTCGCGTCGTGTAACGCGATGCTCCAGCGCCTTGGAAATCAGGTGCAGCAGCTCGTCGGGATCAATGGGTTTGACGACATAGTCGTAGGCGCCGTTCTTAAGTGCCTGAACCGCGGTATCCACCGAAGCGTAGCCTGTCATGATCACGATCATCAGGTCGGGATCGAGCTCGTGAAGACGGGCCTGCAACTCCATACCGTCGACGCCGGGCATGCGGATATCGAGCAGCGCCAGATCGTAGTCTCCGGGGTTGTAATGTTCGAGAGCTTCTTTGGCGCTCGCGGCGGCGCGCGTTTCGTAACCTTCATCCTCGAACAGACGATCGAGAGAGTCCCGAACCACAAGTTCGTCATCGACGATGAGTATCTTGCCCTTCATGCGGCAACTCCTGCAATCCTTCGTTGTGGTGCTACACCCGGCGAGTGAACGGGAAGCGTGATGGTGAACTCCGCGCCTCCACCTTGCGCCTCGCCGGCGACGATGGTTCCTCCGTGCTGTTCGACAATGCTCTCAGCCACCGCAAGCCCCAGCCCGGTCCGCTGCTCGTCGGTCTTGGTAGTGAAGAACGGCTCGAAGATGTGCGGCAGGACATCGGGCGGAATCCCGGGGCCGTTGTCGCGGACGCGGATGACAACGGTGTCACCGGACGGGTCGGCAGTGGTCGTAACCTCGAGGCGCCCGTTCTTCCCCATGGCGTCCACCGCGTTTACGAATAGCCCGAGCACGATCTGCTGTATCTGGCCTGCGTCGCATTCGACCGGCGGGAGGCTTTCGGCGAGGTGCTGCTCCAGCTCGATACTGCTCAGTTCGAGCTGATGCCGAATCAGCGTGACAGCGCGCCCCACCAGGGCATTCAAATCGTTGGGCTGCAAGGTGCGCGGAGACTGTCGGGCGAACATCAGCAGGTTGCGCATCAGGTCGCCGCAGCGGCGGCTTTCATGCTCGATGGTCTGAAGCTGCTCCACCATGCGCTCCTTGCTGGCCGGAGGCGGATCGGCTTTCTCGATGGCTTTTCGTGTGAGCCGCGCATAGGTCAGTATGCCCATCAGCGGATTGTTCACTTCGTGCGCCACGGTGGCGGCCAGCTTTCCGAGCGAAGCCATTTTTTCGGTGCCGACCATGAACTGGCGGGCGCGTTCCAACTCCTTGGCTTTCTGCTCGGCCCGCTGTTCGAGTGTCTGGGTCCACGCAATATTCTCGGCGTTGGCCTTTTCGAGGTCTGCCGTCATCTTGTTAAAGGAGGCGGCAAGTTCGCCCAGTTCGTCGCCCGACCGCACCTTCAGGCGGTGCTGCAGGTCCCCTTTCGAGACACGCCGGGTTCCGCCGAGGAGTTCGCGGGCCGGGCGGTAGATCATGGCCCAGACAAAGAGCATGGTGATGGCGCAAACCAGCGTGAGGGCCAACAGGGTGGCGCCGACAATCTGCTGGCGATGCTGGGCGGAGCGGGCATCCACGCGCGCCAGCGAAAGGTGCGTGTCGATAACACCGAGCACGGTCTGCCCCTGTTTGTGCGCGTGACACTCGGCATTCCAGCAGGCCGGCTCGTTTTCTATGGGGCGCACGACCCCCAATAGCCGTTCGCCGTTAGCCACGGTGAAGATACGCGCCCGATCCTTGCGGTCGAGGCGTGTGAGGGGTTCGTTGCGCTGGTGGCAGCCATAACAGGCTTCCGCCTGCTTGTCCACGACGGAACCGTTCTCCTTGGCATCCGTGGAGTAGGTGATGCGGCCTTCTTTATTGAAGATGCGCACCCTTTGGATGCCTTGCTGGCTTCCGATGTCGCGCAGCGATTGATACAGCGCGGCGCGATCGTTCTGCAGCATCTCGTAACGTGTGCTGCGCTGGATCAGGTCGGTGATGCGGTCGGCGCTTTCGAGCACCGTTTCCTCGAGATGCTTGCGCTGGAGCCGCAGGTTGAGATAGCCGAAGCCAACGAAAATGGCGGCGGCTCCCAGCACGATGCACCACGCGAGTTTAACCGCAAGGCTAACGCGCATAATGGCCCGATCGGCAGGTCAGCGTAACAGCAGCCAAAGAATACTGGCAGGGTTGAAAAGGTGGCGCAGGCGGTTTCGCCTGCGCGTCCCTGGTGAGGTCCAAAGGCAGGCGGAATGCCTGCTCCACCCTTCCGTATCCTTCACATCTTAGCGGCGCGCAAAGAACCCGAGGCTGTGTAATACCGACTCTAGGCGGCATGATGTTTCAATCCGCGGCCGTTGAATATGGGGAATTCGTAGGCCGCGAAGCGGAACAGCGCAAAGCCAAGCGCGATGATGGCGAGTGTTACAGCGATTTCACTCCATCTCGGGATGTAAACAACGCCGGCGGACGCCTCCATGCCGGTGATGCTCACGTTCAACCGGTTGGTGATGAATCCGAAGATTACCATCAGGGCGCAGGCGTAGAGACCATGCGGGCCCAGGCGTCCCCGGAACAGCAGCACCATGGGAATGACGAAGAGCAGCGTTTCAAGCCAGAACAGATAGGTTTCAGAGCGCGGGATCCACAGGTAGCTGACCGCATCGCGATGCAGCAGGTCGAGAACGCGCATGGCCAGGAAGACCGACAGAACGACGGCTAGCGCGCGGCTTAAACCCTGCACGAGCGGCCATTCCAGCGCCTCGCCAAACGCCCGGCTGCTATGCCACGATTCGAAGATCGTCATGGCCAGGCCCACCGACACTGCCGACACAAAGAAGAAAACGGGCAGCATGGGGGAATACCAGAGCGGGTACAGTTTATTCGGCACGATCAGGTACAGGCTGCCTAAAGAAGACTGATGCAGGGTGGAAAGGATGACGCCCGCGATAATGATCGGCAGCGAGACCATGCGGAGCCAGCGCAGGGTGCGTTTCCATTGGAAGCGCTCAAGCACCACCGGCACGAACTCCAGGGCCAGGACGGTGGTGTACAAGGTGACGCACCAGCCGACTTCAAACATCACGGAATGGGGATTCCACATGATGAGCGGATGCCAGATCCGGTCCGGACGCCCGAGATCGTACATCAACGCAAACACGACGAGAAGATAACCGAGGAATGCAGTTAAAATCGCGGGCCGCACAATCGGCTTATAACGCTCGATGTTAAAGATGTGGACCGTGGCGGCGAGCGTGAAGCCGCCGGCGGCCAGGCCGACTCCGCAGAGAATATCGAAGCCGATCCAAATGCCCCAGGGAAACTGATCCGTCAGGTTCGTCGAACCGCCGAGCCCGCGTGAAATTCGCAGCCAGGTGGCGACCATACCCGCGATCATGATGACAACGAAGACGGCGCGCCAGAAGTAGTAGGGGATGGTGAGTCGTTTCATGAGCGCGTCTCCTTTTCGGGTTTTTCGGCGGCGGCCACTTCTGCCCTGCGGTGAGTGATCCAGAAGATTCCGCCCAACAGAACCGAGCCGATCGTTACAACGTCGGGGACGTGCGAGAGAGCGTGCCAGGTGAGTTCGGGCAGACCTTCCTCGGGCAGGTCCGTCTTGAGGCCAAGCTGGTTGAACGGAACAGCGGCGAGCATGAGCACAGAAGTGCCTCCCGCCTCGGTCAGTCCGTAGATATGAGGATAGTATTGGCTTGGCTTATCGGCGATCCGTTTTTTGGCTTCCGCGACGAGGGCATCGCGATCGCCGCAGATGGTCGCGTTGGTGGGACACGCTTCGGTGCAGGCGGTCGGCTTACCGGCCATTTGCCGGTCATAGCATTCGTCGCATTTCCGGACGCGCGGCAAACGGTTGTTCCACTCGTAACTGGGCACCCCAAAGGGGCACGCCTGGACGCAATAACGGCATCCCATGCACTTGGTCTGGTCGTAGATCACCGGACCGAGCGCCGTTTTGGTAAACGCTCCCACGGGGCAAACAGAAACGCAGGTCGGCTCGGCACAATTCATGCAGAGCCGCCTGCTGTACTTGTCTCCGTTGGTTTTATCGGGGAACGTCTTAATCGTTGTCAGCTTATGTGCCGAGAGCCTTTCTTCGGCGGCAATGGAATCGTTGTAAGGAAGATTCCATCGCGCGGCGCAGGCTTGCTCGCAAGCTCGGCATCCTACGCACATGGTGCTGTCGTACAGTACCGCTTTGGTCATACGAAGCTCCGTGTAAGCATCATTGAGTGCAATTGGCCCTCCATCAGGCCACTACCGGGTCAGGAAGAAATCAGAAGCCAGTTCGCGCCAGGATTGGCCGCTCAGGCCCGCGGTGACGTCGTCGACCGGGAGCCCACCGTCAGCAGCAGTTGCTCCAGCAAGTTGCGGCTGGGCGGCATAAAGTTTCTCGACCGCGCTGCGCAGCCAGCTCTTAACTAACCCTGCAGGCAACAGGTTACGGCCGGTGTTCTCTTCGTCGGGGACGTGGACCATCATGAGCCAGCCGGTGCCATAAGGATCCTTGCGGAGGAGCGTCGGGTCCTTTATGACGTCGGGGTTGATTTCGATGACTTCGCCTTCGATCGGCGAGACCATGTCGACTTTTTCACCATTGCGCGAGAAGGCCCAAGCCTTTTGCCCCTGCCGGATCCATTGGCCGGTCTTGGGAAGGTCGATTTTTTCCACAGGTCCAACCAAGGCTGCTGCGAACTCATCCACACCAACGCGGGCCAGGTGTTTACGCTCGCGTTGACACCAGGCATGGCCGGGGTGGTAACGGACGTTTTCAGTGACTTTGAACCCGTCGAGGATCGTAGGTGTTGATTCTTTCAACGCTGGTGCGAGTGCAAGCTTTGGAGCTTTGCCTCGCGACACGATGTAGTCTGCCACTACGAAAATCAGGAACATGACCAAAACCAGAAGTACTGTCATACTCACGGCCTCCTTTTGCCGTCACTTATGTAAAGGCAGGCGTAATGCCAGGACGGGCGGATTTAAGTCATGTTTTATGAGTTAGTTAGAGAAGGTCCCGCAAACCACATGTTGAGATTTGCAACGGACATTGCGGAGGGAATCTACAAGTCCGGTGGTTTCAAGCAGCTAGTGGGTTGTAGGGTTTCGCAATAGCATGTGGCATCGTGCCACATTTTCCCGGAGCATTGATCGGCGCTTGTTCAGAGGGACGGGAGGGCGGGTTAATAACCCGCCGCAGGCTGACAGCCTGCATCACAGCCTCACGCCTACCAGGCGTCTTTGCCAGTCAGAACCCTGGGAAGGGTCGCCAGCAACACCCGGAAATAGAGCGAGGCACAACCGCGGCGAACGAGAAACAAGTCCAAACGCAGGCGCTGGCGATAGGTTAGCCGATTCCGCCCCCGAATCTGCCAAAGGCCTGTCAGCCCAGGCCGGGCACTCAGAACTTCGGCGGCATGGTCACGGTAGTATTCGTCGATTTCGGAGGATGTGATGGGGCGCGGTCCTACAAACGACATTTCCCCACGGGCGACATGGAGCAACTGGGGAAGCTCGTCCAGCGAATGCCGCCGGCAGAAGCGAGCGAACCGGCTCGTCACACGCGGATCGTCCACCGACTTCGCCACACTGCCATTCGCGGGCAGATATTCGACCCACCGGAAACCCCAGTTTCGCGCCGGACGATCCCACATGGTGCGATACTTAAAGACCCAGAGCGGTCGACCGCGGTGGCCAACACGAAGATGCGCCACGAGCGGAGAGCGGCCGGACAGGAGCCAGGTGACGACAGCGATGAACGTAAGCGCTGGGGATATAGCCAGTAGTATCACTGCCGCGGCGAGTCGTTCTGCAATCTGAATGCCAAGCGACTCTCGAATCTGGCTTTGGCGGACCGGAGCAAGACAGGTTGCCGACATTTACGCTTTAAAAGGCGAACTCGCCTGGCTCGTCATCTCTATCAAAGATGCCAGCCGAGTTCGCGAATGTTCTCAGCCGGGAGACCGAATCGGCCCCCCGGCTGTATTAACAATAGGAAACCGCGCGGAAAACGATGTCTGAGCAGTTCGATCTTCAGGAATACCTGGCTTATCTCGGCCGTCATGTCCGCTTCGCAGCAATGTCTTGCGCCGCCGCGATGGTGATCGTGCTGGTGGTCAGTTTGCTCTTGCCGAAGCGATACACTGCCACCGCCAGTATCCTTATAGATGCTCCGGCGGGCAACGACCCGCGGGCGTCCACCGCTGTAAGCCCAATCTACCTGGAGTCGCTCAAAACGTACGAGCAGTTCGCCTCGAGCGATACCCTGTTCCAGCAGGCGCTCGATCATTTTCACTTGCGCGACGAGTTTCCCACCGCAACCGTATCGGGATTGAAACGCCGGGTTCTCACGGTTGTAAAACCGCGAGACACGCGACTCATCGAGATCGCCGTCACGCTTCCGGACGCCGTGAAGGCGCAGGCTCTGGGGCAGTACATCGCGGAACATACGGTGAAGATGAATCGAGATCAGAGCCGGCAATCGGACCAGGACCTCATTGACAACGCGCAACGCGATTTGGAGGAAGCTGCGCTGCGTGTGAAGAAGGCGGAGGAGGCGCTGAACCAGGAAAGTCTGCGGTCGCCGCTCGATACGGTGAGGGCCGAGGTGGATAACATGGTGGAACTGCGGGCGCGGGTGCGCAAGGATCTGTTGGCGGCAAATGTGGACGTAGCCGATTACACCGCGCAGCAGAAGGACGCGGCGGCGCCGGAAGCTGCCCGGCTCCGGATCGATCTCGAATCGGCAAGGGCTCGCGGCGCGACCTTGGAGAAGCAGGCTGCGGACCTGGATCGGGAGATCGCAACCAAGGAGACGACGATCGCGGAATGGCATGCAAGGCTCGATCGGTTAGGCAACGAGTTGGGCCTGGCGCGGGGCACATACAAGACGGTGGAAAACCGGGTGACCGAGACTCGCGCATCCGCGGGAATGCGGACGGAGCGGTTGCGGGTGATCGACCCGGGGATTGTGCCGCAGCGTCCAAGTTTCCCGAATACTCCGCTGAATGTCGTCGGGGCGGGTTTCATTGCCGCGATCGCTTCGTGGGTATTCATCACCGTGGCGTTTAATGTTCGCAAGCAGGTCCGGCCGCGGGCCGCCCGGGCGTATAGTGTCGAACGATGACGGCCGATTGTGATGCAGGATGGCATCCTGCCGCAGGTTGGCAACCGGCGTTTGCCGGGTTGACAACCAGCAGCACAAGGGTCGACGAACTCGCTAGTGTGAGAAAACGAGGCAGCCGATGATTCCGCTGGCAATCGGCGTTTACTCCGCGGCGATTGTTCTCGCGCCTTCGATGGCATGGAGGGCAGTGCTGTGCGCCCCACTCGTGCTCGTACCGCTGGTGCTGCGCACCGTTTTCAACCAGAAGGCCTGGATCCTGCTGTTCTTCGCGGCGGCATTGCTGCTGCCTCCGTTGCCGGTCGCGTTGGGAGATTCCGGCCCGCATCCGGCACTCCTGCTCGCCGCGCTCGGCATGTGCGCCGGCCTCGTCCGCCTGCGCGAGTGGAATTTTCGATTCGATGCTTTAAGCCTGGCGGCCATCGCGTTGTTCTCGGTGCTGATCGCGAGCGTGGCCCTCGCAGCCATTTATTCGGACTATGTCGTAGCCTTCGGGAGCCTCGCGCGGGTACTGCTATTCGGAATCAGCGTTTACACATTCCTGTATGTTGCGAACGGTCCCGCGCACTACACCAGCGCTGAGATCCGCCGCGCAACGCGCCTCCTCTTCCTGTTTGGGTGCGCGTCGGCGCTGTTCGGCTGCCTGGATTTCTACTACCAGTTCCCCGCCCCGGCCGGATACGGCGCGCAGTTCGTGTGGCTGGACAACGCTGTCCTGCGCCGGGCGCAGGGTTTGTTTTACGAAGCCAGTACGTTCGGCAACTTATGCGCATTTTTTATCGTGATGGTCTGCGTGGGATTGTTCCGCCGCGATAGCTGGGTTCCCTTTGCACGGAAATGGCTGGCGGCAGGCGGAGTGCTCTTCCTGGGGGGTCTCATCCTGTCCTATTCGCGCGCCTCGGTGCTGAACATCATCGTGGCGCTGGCGGCCTACGCGTATATCCAGCGCCTGAAGATACGGCGGGTGTTGCTCATCGCGGCCGGGTCGGCGGGGGCAGCCGTGGCGCTGGTGATGGCTGTGTTTCCGAATTTTGCGCTTAGTTATTGGCTGCGGCTGTCCACGAGCGTGCAGTTTTTCGCCGCTTCCCCCGAAGGCGTGCTTTCCGGGCGCGTGGGAAGCTGGCGAATCCTCGTCGATTTCCTGCTCCACAATCCCTGGCACGCGATTCTTGGCGTGGGCTACAAAACGCTGCCGTATTCGAGCTTCATTGGCCGGCCGGTGGTGGGGGACAACATGTATCTCAGCCTGCTGGTCGAAACCGGGGTTGTAGGTCTTGGGGCGTTCTGTGCGTTTAATCTCGCGGCCCTGGTGTTCGCCAGGCGGGCGGCGGCAAGCGCCGATCCGCAGACCGCTTTCTTTGGGAAGTGGATCTTCTGTTTCTGGATGGGAGAGGTAGTGCAGATGGCTACCGGCGACCTGCTCACGTACTGGCGTGTGCTGCCGCTTTATTTGTGGGTGCTTGCGATCGCGGTTACGAATGCGCGTTCTGTTTCTCGATCAATTTAGCGAACTCGGCGGGGCGCAGCAGTGCCTGCTCGACCTGGTCGACGGGATGCCGCGGGGCGAACTGCACGCTGCGCTTCCGTCTCGCGGGCCGCTGGTCGAGGCTCTCGAGCATCGCCACGTCGCGGTACACAAGTTTTTCGACCTGCAATACACCAACGGCCGAAAAACCCTCAGAGATCTGTATCGTTTTGCGCTCGATACGCCACGGCTTGCGGCGCGGGTGCGCGCGCTGATCCGGCGGCATCGAATCGACCTCGTGTATGTGAATGGTCCCAGGATGCTGGCGCCTGCCGCCATGGCCGCCCCGAAGGCTCTTGTTTTTCACTCCCACAGCTACCTCGGAAAACGCTATGCGTCATTGGTGGCGCGATTGTGCCTGCGAAATGCGCGCGTGATCGCGTCATCGCGATTTGTCGCGCTGCCGCTGCCGCAACACAATCTGCGAGTGATCTACAACGGTGTTCGCGAACTGCCTTTTCAGGTTCACAGAGGCGGCGATGGGCGGCCGTGGAGGATCGGGATCGTGGGTCGCATCGCGCCGGAAAAGGGCCAGACCGATTTCCTGCGGATGGCCCACGTGCTTCAGCATCGCGGGTTGAACGCGGAGTATCGCATCCATGGCGCGCCGATGTTTGCCAAGGCCGGCTACATGGAAGAGGTGGTGGAACGCAGCCGGGGCTTAAATGTCGTTTTCGCGGGATGGTCGAACGACATTGCGGGTGTTTTCGCGGAACTGGATCTGCTTGCGGTTCCATCGGCGGCCATCGACGCCACCCCGCGCGTGATCATGGAAGCTTTCGCAGCGGGCGTACCCGTGGCTGCGTACCCTTCCGGCGGGGTCCCGGAATTGATTGAAGACGGGGTTAGCGGAGTATTGACGAGCTCATCGAGCGCAGTGAGCCTCGCCGATGCCATTGAGGGGCTGTTGCGCGGCCCGGAGCGTCTGGATGCAATAGCCAGGGCCGCGCGATCACAATGGGAAACGCGGTTCACTGTGCAACGGTACGCTCGAGAAGTACAGGAGTTTCTCGCGACAACGCAATACGGAAGCAAAGCCCGGCAATGATCGCCAGGATGGACGCAATGGCGAGCACCACGCCATAGCCGAACTGGCGCACGGCCATTCCCGACAACGCCGCGGCGATAGCCTGGCCGGCGAAGACAATCAGGAAATTCAGGGCCGATGCTCCGCCGCGCTCCGCCTCTTTCGCGTGAGCCATCAGGAACGTGTACATACCCGGCTCGCTCATGTACTGACAAGCCATGTACGCGACGTAGAGAACGGCAGCCGCCGCGGCGGATGGTCCCAAACCCAGGATGCCCAGCGAGACTCCGGTCGCAATCTGCATCGTCATGATTCCGGTGGGCAGTCCCAAGCGGCGGAGCACGAACGGAGCCGATAGCACGGCCAGCGCCTGAACGAGTTGGGACGTCGAGAACAGCGCGCCGATGGAGTGCACGTGCAAGCCAAACTGGGTTGCGAAGTAGACGTTGAAAAACGGGTTAAACGCACCGGTCGCGAGTGACCAAAGCGCGAGTGCTCCGAGATAGCGAGTGATCGCCGGATTACGCGGGTAAATGTTTCTCGTGTGGGCTCCCGTATTGCTGAGTGCCAGCCTCCACGCCGCGGGAAAACTCAGCCCTGTGATGGCGGCAGCGGCCAGAAGCGCCGGTTGATAGCCGCCGATCCATTCGGGAAGCATTCCACCCGCGAGGCCTCCCAGCATCCCGATCCCGATGCCGATCGAGAACACCAGGCTGAATGCGGTGGGGCGCGCCTTGGAAGGAACGAGCTCGGCTACAGCGGGCGCAATGGCGACAGCGTGCATTGAGAATGTGAATCCCGCGAGAAAGGCCGATGCGATCAACATTGGCAGGCCGGTTGCGAGAGTTCGAACGGCGCAAATGACAGGGGTTGCCAAAAACGCAAAGAGTATGATCCGTTTCAGGCCAAACCGGCTCGTAAGAAATCCGGCCGGCACGGTTCCCACGATGCTGCCTCCGGTCATCGCGCCGGTGATATAGCCCAGGAGGTCCTCACGGAAGCCACGGCGCAGCAGGTAGAGGTTGTACAGCAGGAAAAAGATGGAAAGACCGAAATTGAACAGTGAAGCCGCGCCGAGGTAACGAAAGAACGCGGGGTTCAGGCCGCGTGATCGAAGCCACCACGAAACGCCGCCGGTTGCGGCGACGGGCAACGCTCGCAGGTGATAGGCTGCCCGGCCGGCGATGAATCGGACGTGCTGTGCGGTACGCTCGAACTTCAGCTTCAGGCTGTCGCCGGCGTCGCTGACGTGCGGAAGATGATGCGGCCTTCGTTTTTGCGACGGCAGCAGCTTGCGGCGGACGATGTGAAGCGCGGCGTCCCGCGATTCGAGCAGGCTGACGTGCAGCCAGACCTCGCTTTTGGCGGCAAGCAGCGGGCCGCCGCACGGCTCACGGCCATGCACGTCGAACCACTGTTGCACCAGATCGGGCTGCTGGTGCAGTTCCTGCACCACTACGTCGGACGTCCGGCATCCGAACCAGGTGTGAGCGATCCGAAACGCAATCGACTGCAGGGTTCGAAACGGCGCATCGTAGCGGCGTTGCCAGGCGAGCCAGAATTCGTCATCTGAGGCGTATCGATGGAGCACGAGGGCATGCTCGTAGACATGCCACAGCAGAAGATCTCCGCGAAAAAGGTGCCGCAGGAGATGCAGGGCGGAGTAGGCGAGGCCATCCTGAGGGTCGAGCGCAGGAAAATCGATACCCGCAACAGATTTCCATTGACGCCTGCTGCGAAATTCATCAAGACCTTCGACCTCCAGATGCTCCGCTTCGGCATCCCAAAGGCGATCGTGGATTTCCACCGATACCGGCAGCTCAGGATCGAAGTAGTCGCCGCGCCAGCGCCAGCCGGTTCGCCGGATGAGCTGCGCCAGGTGATCGGCGCGGAATTCGTCGTCAGTCGCCGTCACCGGTTCATAGCCGAGCGCCATGACGGCGGCCTGTGCTGCATGCGCAGCATCGGGCGGGCAGAGCAAATCGATGTCGTATTGCGGGCGGAAGGGAAGGTCGGCGTCGGCGCGGGGCCATTGCGAGAAGCCCTTCAGGATGGTCCACTCGATGCCTTTGGCGCTAAGCGCGTCCGCGATTTCGCTGTAGACTTTCCGGATGCGGCGGAATCGCTCGGCATTGTTCGCGCGCGCCTTGGTGAGACGGTCGCGTACCCAGGCAGGCTGGGCGTCGGATTGCGTTGAGGCGAGCGCCAAAGTGATGTGCTGTTGATCGGCGAAATCGAGAAGCGTTCGCCAATCCGACGTGCTGAGCTCGCGCAGGCCTCGATCATCGCCGGAATCCGGTCGCAGAGAGCGCGTCAAGGCTCGAATGATGTGTGGCGCGATGCGCATCGAACTACTACGCGCCGTTCTCCACCAGGGAGCGCAGGCAGCCCTCGGCCCAATCGAGGTCGCGATAGTCGATCTGGTAGAGCGGCAGGGTCAGCAGGTCGCGAAGAGTTTGGCGCTGTTCCTCCTGGACCGCCTCGGTCCCAAAACAAATCACCTGTGACAGGCGATCATAGGCGTCGTTCCTACTGTAACGGCTGAGCCGTTGGAGGTCGGTGTCCCGGTTCAGGAACACGATATAACGGGCGGCGACTTGCCGGGCTTGTGTTAATCCAAGGCCGGCAGTATCCAATTCCAGGCTTGGTTTGCCGTTGGGCCGTTCGACCGGCTCGTATTCGCCGAGCTCGGGAAAGAGCGCCCGGGCATCGACCCGCAAACGGATTTGGTACGGACGGCCGACGATCACCCGATCGCGAGACTCGCGGACCAGGTGGGAGGCGTCGTCGGCGACGTAGGTCCAGCCTCGCCGGGCACAGGCGTAGGATAACGTCGTTTTGCCGGCGTGCGTGTCGCCGCATAACAGCACGCCCTGGCCACGAAGGGCGATGCATGCTCCGTGGATCTGGGTGAGATACAGGGACTCGAGAGTCATGTACGCCAGGGGCTCCAGGAAATGGTAGCGGAAGTACGCCGGGTCGGTTGCGACAGCGGGTGTGAACCAGCCGAATCCAAACCCCGCTTCGAGGTTGCAAACCGCGAAGTTCGCCGCGTCGTGGACGATTGAGAGCAGGTGGCCTTGTGCGCGGGGCATTTGGGGACGCGGGCGTTCGTCAGGCTGAAGGCCTGCCCCACCGACGGCCAGGCGGAGCTCGACCGCGGGTTTGTCCCACAAAGAGATTTCCCGCCCCCACAGGTGCTCGCCGGCCTGAATGACCGGCTTATAGTTTGTTGTCACCGCGACCGGGTAACCCAGCGGATAGAAGACCGCCCGGTACGGGAGCGCTGTTTGGCAGAGCAGCGGATCGTAAACCGGCGTTTGCAGTACCAAATTAGTATGCAACCAGGATCCTCGTTTTGGCGCGGCGGTAGAACAGGTAAGTCAAAAAAGTGAGCGAAACGGTGGTTACCAACGGCGCGGACAGCGCGATCCCCGCGACGCCCAGCTTCTGCATCAACACATAATCGAGCACCACGTTGGCGGTGAGTCCGAGAGCTGCCATCCGTAGTAACAGCTCATTGGCTTTCAACGACGAAACGGCTCGGACCACCAACGCCAGCAAAATGCTGACCGGAATCTGAAGCAGCGAAAACGTTTGAACGTTGACCACCGTTCTCGCGTCGGCCGCTGTGAAGGCTCCACGCTCGAAGATGAGCCTCACGATGGGCTCTGAGAGGTAGACGAGCAGCGCCGTGACCGGTACGCTCACGGCGACGCTAACCAAAGCGTAGCGCTTAAGCGTCTCGCGCAGTCCGAGCCAGTCCGACATGGCCGTCATTTTCGAGAAGCGGGGCAGTATCGCAGTACTAAGAGCCTGGGGTCCGACAGCCACGATCACGCCAGAGACTCGCGTGCCGAAATTCAGCGCCGAAACGCTGCCGGCTGCAAGCATTGCCGCCATCGTCTGATCGATTAAGGAGGACCCGCACAACAGTACGCATCCAGCGGCCATCGGAAGATATTGGGAAAACACCTGCCGCGCCGCATCAGACCACACAGGGCGCACAGGCCGCACACGGATTCCATGCAATTCGAGGGCAACAGCCAGCGTCAGAACTTCGGCAGCAGAGCCCGCCAGCGTTCCCCAGGCGAGCGACACGGCGCCGAACGCGCGCCCGGCGGCGAACAAGAATCCGATGGTAATGACGGGCGTAAGGATGGGCACCGCCGCCGCGGCAGCGAAACGTTCTTTGGCGTTCAGGAGGGCGCGCCACGTAACGCTGATCGCGCTGAGAGGCAAAACGGGCGCCATCCAGAGAAAAAAGACCTGGGTCAGGTGGTGCTTTTCGGGGCTGAAACCGGAGCCCAGCAGTCGTATCACGACGTTTGAGCCGAGCGCGATCACCGCCGCCACGCCGCATAGTAGAACGGTCGCGGCAATCAGGACCGTGGAATAGAGCTCGTGCGCCGCAGTTTGCCCGTTTCGCTCGCGGGTCTCGATCAGCGTGGGAATCAGCGATGCGGTGAGCGATCCGGCGAGCACTTCCCCGAGAAACGAAGGGATGAGGAACGCAATCAGGTATGCATCAAGCTGGTCGCCCGCACCAAACAAGTGGGCGCTGAACACAACTTTCCCGGCTCCGGCGAGCTTGACCAACACGGTGAGTGCGCCGACCAGTACCGTGTCGCTGAGAACTTTAGAATCGCGGAGATGCAATTTGGATGTCAGTGCTAAACTGCGTCATCATGCGGGTCGCCATCGTGCATTACTGGCTACTTGGCATGCGCGGCGGCGAAAAAGTAGTCGAAGCGCTGTGCCGGTTGTTGCCGAAAGCTGACCTGTTCACCCTCTTCTACGAACCCGACAAAGTCTCGCCCGTTTTGCGCGAAAGGCGCGTTACAGCATCTTTTCTGAACCCGGGCCGGAGATTCTACCGCTCGCTCCTGCCCCTGATGCCGCTCGCGCTGGAGCATTTCGATTTGCGAGACTACGACCTGGTGATCAGCAGCGAATCGGGTCCGGCCAAAGGCGTGCTGACCCGTTCCGGCGCGCGACATATTTGCTATTGTCACACGCCAATGCGCTACCTGTGGGATCTTTATCCCGAGTATATTCACGATTTCGTCGGCTCCCGCTGGCGCCGCGCTGCGATCGCGCCGGTGGCGAACTACCTGCGGCTTTGGGATTATGCATCGTCAGCGCGCGTCGATGATTTCGTTGCCAATAGCGAGAACACAAGACAACGCATCCAGAAAGCGTATCGCCGCGAAGCGGAGGTCATCTATCCGCCCGTGCCGGTGGAGCAGTTCTATCACCAGAAGCCTCGCGACTACTTTCTCGCGGTATCGGAACTGGTGTCGTACAAGCGGCTGGATTATGCCGTGCGCCTGTTTTCACGCAACGGCATCAAACTGAAGATTGTCGGCGATGGGCCGGAGTATAAGAAGCTGCGCAAGATAGCATACGGCTCGGTCGAGTTTTGCGGTCGCGTAAACGACGAGGAACTGCGCGCGCTTTACGCGGAGTCGCGGGCGCTGATTGTACCCGGCGAAGAAGATTTCGGGATCACGATGGTGGAATCGCTGGCGAGCGGGAAACCGGTGATCGCGCTGGGCCGCGGCGGCGCTGTTGAAATCGTGCCCGAGGGCGCGGGCCTCCTCTATGCGCAGGGAACGGCGGAGCATCTGTCCGATGCTCTGACTCAATTCGAGAGTATCGAGAGTCTCATCGAACCCCGGGATTTGCAGTCCTATGCGGCGCGTTATTCAGAAGCCCGCTTTCGGGATCAATTCATCAACCTGCTGGCACGGTCGACGGAAGAACAGCGTCCGTCGCTGCGAAGCTTGAGTCAGAGTCTGTCGGTTACGGCTCGCTAGCCACTGAAGTCGTTGAGACCGGCATGCAGGCGAAACCGCACTGCGCCACCCATCGCGCAACAGCTTGCGAGCCACGGTGGGGGGCAGCCATTCAGCCTGCCCGACTTCAACCACAGTGCTAGCGTAAGCTTGGGGCCGCTATCCCTTAGTTGGATTCGTCGATCACTTCGATGGCATACAACGACGCATAGTCGTGTACCGGCGTGAAGGACACCAGAAGAGTCCCCTGCCCGCTCGGCTTGAGGCCGTGAAAGGTCTTCACAACCGCCTGTCCGAAACCTGCCTCTTTCAACAGATCGAAGTCATGCAGCAGAGATATGCCGTTGCAGGTCACATCAAATACACGCGTTCCGACTTGGGTGTGCATATTGCCGCCCCCGAAATACTCTTCGGCAAAGTATAGCGACAACTGGTAAGTTCCTTTGTCCACCGGAATAGCATAGTCGAAATGGCCGTAACGTTCGCGCGCGAAAAGGTCCGGATCCCGGGTGCCACGCAACTCCAGGGCATGGCTAGCGGTCTGTCCGCCCATATAATAGCGATCCGGTTTCCAGACGTTGCCGCTCGAATCGGTGTAAAAACCTTCTTGCGCCACAATTCGAATGGGATTCAGATGGTGGGGCGCGGCGGGAACGATCTCGATGGCGTTCAGCAGCGGAAGTCCGGTCTGGCCGATGAATGCCAGCGTTAATATCCCTCCGGGCCCCGGTGAAACATCTTTAAACACCCGCATATCGGCGACATTCGTTCCACCCGCGTCGGAATAGATGTCGAAACGGGAAAGAAGCGTTTGACCGTTGAGCTGGATTTCAAAAAGCCGGCTGATCTCGCCGCCGCCGGCCGGCATGGCCGGACCGTAGATGCCTTCCATGAAATAAAGATGGAGTTCGTAGACGCCCGGGGCCAGGGGGATGCGGTAAGTAAAATTTCCGGTTCGGCCGGCCTGGAAGAGCTTGGGGTCGTAGGCTCGTGCTATGTACTGCCGGGATGCCTCGAATGTCGTTCCGCCCTCAAAGTCGCGGTCGGCCTCCCACATTTCTCCCCAGCGGTCGGTATGACGCTGAGTCCGCCCACAGGCGATGCGGATCGATGTCTGAGAGGTTGCTACTTGGGGTGGTACCGTCTTTGTGAGAACCGGTGCCGGAGCCGCTGCCGGCGAAGAGGCCCTCGCCGGAACCGGAGGCGTCGAGCTTTCACCCCGCCGGGCCAGCATGACGAGTGCCGCGGTCAAAATCGCAACAACCAGAACGGCAAGACCAAAAAAACGGTAGTTCAGAAAACCGGACCAGCGATTCCCGGGCGCCGCCGTAATTGTCGCAACCGGGGAGCTACCTGGCTCGGCCGCCTTCTCATCCGGAACCACTTCCGCCGTCAGCGGTTGAATAACAATCGCATAGTGCCCCAGCGGCATCTCAATTCTATAGCGATGATTGCGCCCTTCGGTCTCGTAGAACTCCCTCAGGCGCTTGCGGAGCCGATGAGCCTCCACGCGAGCCGACGCGTCTTCGGCGGGATCAAATGTTGGGGGCCGGCTAAGCACTTCAACCCCGATTTGATACTCCTTAACTTCGGTGGCTCCTTCGAGGTACTTAGTCGCCAAATACTGTAGGAGGCGAGAGAGTCTTGGGGAGCGCACGAACAACGTGGACGCGAGAACCGACTCAAATTCCGCACGGGCTTCGTCGTGGGAGGGCCCGGCGTTAACCCCTAACATTTGCGTCGGATGGTAGCACAAAACTAAGTTGTAACGCCAGATGCACATCCTTGAAACGTGCCCTTAAACGCGACGTACGTAATTGAAATCACATGTAACGAATGAGCTCGGCAGGGGCCTGTAACTGGAATAACCTTTTCATACTATTGACCCTCGCGTACAATAAGATCCTCAAGTTTTGAACCAGAGCCGTTTTGGGGGAATAAACCATGTTTGTACGAATGAGATCCCTGGGGATCTCGACGTCTCGCACCTGTCTTGCTAGCATCCTGGCCGTCGCCTTGTTCTGCAGCCTCCCGCTGCCCGGCCAGAACGCGAATGGAACGATCAGCGGTACGGTCGCCGATGCCACTGGCGCCGTAGTTCCGAACGCCACGATAACCCTTACCGACGAGGCGACCACCGCGAAGCGCGAAACCAAATCGAACAGCGCCGGATTTTTCCATTTCGCGGCTGTTCCGCCCGCTTCGTATACCCTGAACATCCAGGCTGCCGGCTTCCGTCCCTGGGAAGAGCAGAAGATCACGATCTACCAGGGCAACAACGTAAACATTCCGAACATTGCCTTGCAGGTTGGCATGGCAAAGCAGGAAGTTGAGGTTGTTTCGTCGTCTGAAGTCGTAGTTCCGACCGACACTGGCGCGGTCAGCAACACCTTGAACGAGCACATGATCACGGAGCTGGCCATCCAGGGCCGTGACGCTGCCGAGTTAATGAAGATCATGCCGGGCATGGGAATGGCCGGTGGACTCAGCCAGAATATGTTCAACAGCCTGACGACCCAGACGAATACGGGGCCGATCGGGACATTCTCAGCCCAGGGCACCCAGCCCTATGGCGCTCTGACCATGACGGTGGACGGCGCGAACCTGCTCGATCCCGGCAACCAGGGCACCCAGACCGCTAACATCAACCAGAACCAGATCCAGGAAGTTTCTTTGCTGACTTCGGCTTACGGCGCTGAGTACGCGAAGGGGCCCATTACGTTCCAGGCCATCGGTAAGAGCGGCACAAGCGCTTTCCACGGCCAGGGTTATTTTTACGCCCGGAACGGAATCTTCAACTCCACGGACTCGTACTTCAAATCCAACAACCAAGCCAAGCCGGACGACTATTACTACTACCCCGGTGGCGATTTCGGCGGCCCGGTGATCATCCCGAAAACCAACTTCAACAAGAACCACGACAAGTTGTTCTTCTACGCCGCCTACGAGTACATGAATCAACACCCCGAGGGCAGCATCCTGCAGCGCTTCGTCCCGACCACGCAGATGATGCAGGGGAACTTCAGCCCTTCCTACCTCGCCAGCCTCGGCAACAATTTCAAGAACGGGACCTTTGGCAACAACGCGGTTGCGCCATGCACCAACACCTGCACGAACAACCAGACGTTCCCGGGCGGCATCATTCCGGCCAACCTGATCGACCAGAATTCGCTGGCGCTGTATAAGACGTTTCCGCAGCCGAATATCGACCCGAACTCGAATCCGATCGGCGCGAACTACCAGGCCCTTCTGAACCTCCCCGTGAACCGCTGGGAGCTGCGCCTGCGCGGCGACTATAACATCAGCGAGAAGACGAAGGTTTTCTTCTCGTGGAATCGCCAGAACGAGCTCGACCTGAATCCGATCAACATCTGGTGGGGCACCGGAAACGACCTGCCGTACCCGTCGTCGATGCCTGCCAACCAGGTCTCTAACGTGTATAGCGCGAACGTAACCCACGTGTTCTCCCCGACGTTGACGAATGAGTTCGTCTTCGCCGAGGCCACCTTCCTGAACCCGATCGGGCTGTCAAATCCGTCCGCGATCGATCCTGCAAAGGTTGGCTTCAGCATGACGGGTTTGTTCAAGGACGCCTACACGCCGCAGATCCCGAACACGATTAGCTGGAGCAAGGCCGCTCCTGGATATTTCGCTCCCACTTTCGGAGAGGGTTTCCAGGGATCCGACTTCGGTAAGTACTCTCAGACGCCGAACATTTCGGACAACCTCACCAAGGTATGGGGCGTTCACACGTTCAAGGTTGGTGTGTACTGGGACTTTGCGCGCAACCAGCAGGCCGCCAGCAACTTCCAGTACGCTCCGCAGGGCACGGTTGAGTTCGAGACCTACGGTGCGAATTCGACCGGAAACGGCGCGGCTGACTTCGTTACGGGCCGCAACGCCGGATTGTTCCAGGGCTCTGCTGCTCCTGTCCAGGACATCAAATACTATCAATACTCCTGGTACCTGAACGATCAGTGGAAGGTCAACCGCCGGTTGACGCTGACTCTGGGCGTTCGCGCCGAGCACCTCGGCAACTGGGTACCGACCGGGAATACGGGTTTGGCGGTTTGGAACCCGGCAACTTACAACAACACATCGTCCGCCGGCGCCTGGACGGGCTTGCTGTGGCACGGGATTGATTCCTCTATTCCGCTGTCCGGCGTTCCCTCCCGTGCGTTCTTCTACGAGCCCCGCATCGGCGTGGCTTGGGACGTTTTCGGAACGGGCAAAACGGTTGTTCGCGGCGGCTTCGGCATCTACCGTTACCAGGCATCGGGCAATAACATCGGTAGCGCGAACTACAACGCTCCGCTCGGCATCGTAAACGAGGGAACCACGTGGAACTGCTGCATCGGGTACAACTCGTTTAACCAGTTCTCGCCGGCACTTGGACCCGCGGGTCTGGGAACTGCCGCTAACGGCGTGGACCAGCAAGGCGACGCTCGTGTTCCTTACACGATGACCTACAACTTCACCATTTCGCAGCGCGCTCCGTGGCGTTCGCTGGTTGAGGTGCAGTATTCGGGCAGCGCCAGCCGCGACCAGATTCTGGACGGTACGCTTTCTGACCAGGATCTCATTCCACTGGGTGCCTTCTTCCGGCCCGACCCGCTGACCGGCGTCGTCAATAGTCCGTTCGCTTCCGGTTTCCCGACGAACGATTATTATCCGCTGCACAACTATACCGGCTTGCAGTTGTTCACCCACGGCGGATATTCGAACTACAACGCCTTTATCGCGACCTGGCAGAAACAGACCGGGAAAATGACCTTTACGACGAACTACACCTTCAGCAAGGTGCTCGGAACCCGTGACGGCCAGACTTTCAACGGCAACCAGGCCGGCGCCGCCGAATACTCGTACAACATCAATTCCAACTATGGCGTCCTGGCGTACGATCATAGCCAAATCTTCAATGCGGCCTATGTGATCAACCTGCCGAGCCCGGTCCACAGCAACGCCTTCCTCAAAGGTGCTGTGAATGGATGGGAGCTCTCTGGTATTACGCAAGCCCAGAGTGGACCTCCGCTTCAGTCTCTGACCGGCGCCAACAGCAACCCGGACTTGAACGCCACATACGGCAATGTGCCAGCCGGTCCGGTGAGCAATTCGACCTACCTGGGAACCACGTCCACTCCGTTGCTTCCCGTCCTGACATGCGACCCACGCAAGGGGCTGTCGTCGGGCCAGTACTTCAACCCGAGCTGCTTTGCGCCGCCGCAACCCGGACAGTTAGGCCAGATCATCTGGCCCTACATCAAGGGTCCGGCGTTCTTCAACAGCGATTTGTCGCTCTATAAGAACTTCGCAGTCACTGAGAAGCAGAAGGTGCAATTCCGCTTTGACATGTTTAACTTCCTGAACCACCCGCTGCCTGAGTTCAACGCCACCGGCAACAACGCCGATGTGCAGTTGAAGTTCTCGGACGGCAGCGGGAACCTCGCGCAGACCAATCAGAACGCGAATACGACCGGTAAACCTCTCTACACGGTCGGACGTCGTGTGATTGAATTTGCGATCAAGTACACCTTCTAAGAACGTTCGAATTAGCGTACTACGTCCAAGAGGGGGCGGCGAAATGCCGCCTCCTTTTTTTTCGTCTCAGGGTATTCTGAACCTATGAACCGTAGTTCGACGATTGCGGGTGCCGTATCGTTGGCGCTTTTCAGCCTGACGGTGACTCACCTGCCCGCGGGCTCCTCCCCCCGATCGCCGATTCTTTTTTCCCTCAAATCCATTCCTTTTCGGCTCGAGAACGCCGAGACCGAGTCTCGTCACTTGCCGGCGACCATGGCCGGCGGCGTTGCGGTCTTCGACTACAACAAGGACGGGCGTCCCGACATCTTCTTCACCAATGGCGCGAATCTCGTCACCTTGAAAAAGGACGATCCCAAGTATCGCAACCGGCTGTTTCGGAACGATGGCAATGGTGTGTTCACCGACGTCACCGAGCAGTCCGGCCTGGCAGGCACGGGCTACGACATGGGCGTGGCGGTCGGGGACTACGACAACGACGGCTATCCGGACCTTTTCGTAGCGGGCGTGCACCACAGCACGCTGTATCACAACAACCGCGACGGCACATTCACGGACGTGACGGCGAAGGCGGGTTTCAACCGGCCCGATCCGCAATACGGTCCGCACTGGGCCGTAACCGCCGCCTGGGTGGATGTAAACAACGACGGGTTGCTCGACTTGTTCGTGGTCAATTACGTTCGCTGGAAGTATGAGAACGAGCCGCGATGCTGGCATGAAGAGCTCTCTGAGTACTGCAACCCGCGGTCATATGAAGGCTTGCCGAACGAACTTTACCTCAACAAAGGCGACGGGACGTTTGAGGATGTGTCCGAGAAGTGGGGGGTGCGCGGATCGATTGGCAAGGGCATGGGCATCGGTGTCGCGGACTACGATCACGACGGGCGCCCTGACATTTTCATCGCGAACGACACGTTCTACAACTTCTTTTTCCACAATCTCGGCGGCAAATTCGAGGAAGCGGCGTTTCAGAATAACGTGGCGCTGCCGGAGGACGGTAATTTTGTCGGCGGGATGGGCCTGGATTTTCGCGATTTCGACAACGATGGCTACGACGATATTGCCTACGTGGCCCTCAGCAAGCAGACATTTCCCCTGCTCAAGAATATGAAGGGGCACGATTTTCGCGAGGTAACGACGGAAAGCGGCATGCGCGCGCTCAGCCTGCCAATGTCTGCCTTTGGCGCCGGAATCTACGATTTCGATAACGACGGGTGGAAGGATATTTTCGTCACGCGCGGGGATGCGGTTTCGCGGAACCTTCCCGGGACGATTGTGGACCAGCCCAATACGGTGTTCCGGAATACGGGCGCTGGCGGAAAATGGCAGGCGCTGACTTCGGAGGCAGGGCTTGATGCATCTCCGCCGGCGCGCAATCGTGGCTGCGCTTTTGGCGATTTGGATGGCGACGGTCGAATAGACGTGGTGGCTACGGCGTTGGGTCAGCCGGGGCAGATCTGGATGAATCGCTCGGAAGGTGGGGGACATTGGCTCGACTTCGCTCTGGAGGGCACCAAGAGCAATCGGGACGGTATTGGCGCTTCGATTAAGGTCACCACTAAAAGCGGGACGCAGTATAACCACATGACCACCGCCGTGTGCTACGCGTCGTCGAGCGCCGGACCCGTGCATTTCGGTCTGGGTGCCGATGACAAGGCGCTGTCAGTCGAGATTCGCTGGCCGTCAGGAGCCGTGCAGACGCTGCCGAATGTCGCGGGCGACCGCGTTGTGCATGTAAAAGAACCCTAGGTATAGGATGCACAGGCGAAACCGCCTGCGCACCTTTGGGTTTGCGGCGAGGCAGTTTGGTGGGGCAGGCGGTTTCGCCTGCCCACCTTTCCATAACGATGCTTGACACTCCCCTGGCTGGAGGATTTACAAGTGTACTGTGCTGAAGATCGGCGAGTTCTCCGCCCTCACGCAGGTGTCCGTAAAGACGCTGCGGTATTATGACGAACTCGGGCTCATACGGCCCGCGCGCATCGACTCCGAAACGGGGTATCGATACTACTCCGCAAGCCAGCTTCCCCGGCTGCACCGTATTCTCGCCCTGAAGGACCTCGGGTTTCCGCTCGAGAAGATTGCCCAAGCTCTGAAGGACGGCGTCAGCTCCGATGCGCTGCGTGGCATGTTGATGCTTCGCCAGGCCGAGCAGGAGCAACGGGTACGCGAAGAAAATGACCGTCTCCTCCGGCTGAATGCGCTTCTGCGGCTGATCGATCACGAGGGGCTTCGCGCGGGCGAAGTGGTCCTCAAAGATCTACCGCCACAAGAGATCGCGTCGATTCGTGACGTGATTGCGAGCCCACGTCAAATTGGAGAATTGTTCGCCCGGCTTTACCATGCGCTGGGACCGGCCGCTCCACAGGGGCTCGGAATCGCGCTTTGGCACGATGCCGAACATAAAGATCAGGAATTGGACGTCGAAGCGGGGATTTCTATTAAGCAGCCCATCCAAGCCGCTGCCCCCATCGCTGTGCGTGAATTGCCCGCGGCGAACGTGGCCAGTATTGTGCATCACGGCGCATTTAGCCGCATCGGCGAGGCTTACCTCGCCCTGTTGCACTGGATGGACGCCAATGAATACCGCTCGGCCGGACCCATGCGGCAGGTCTTTCATCGTGTTTCGATGCCGGCCAGCCGTGACGACGAGTCGAACGTGACGGAAATCCAGGTACCGGTGGAGCGATGAGACCCGACTACGGTATCGATTCGCCAGGCATTGTCGTGGGGCAATTTTTCCTGGCTCTGCTGGGATTTTCCGTGGCCCTGATCACGGTCCGTTTCCGATTTTTCGCGCTGGCCGCGGGCATCTACTTCCTGTACGCCGCCCTCAACATGATCTATTACAGCAAGGTCGGCAAACTGAAACTTCGCGAACGACTGCTGGACCTAATTCCCTGGCGCGGCGATGAACAGGTTCTGGACGTCGGGTGCGGAAAAGGCTTGCTCCTCGCCGCAGCGGGCCGGCGGCTTTCGACCGGCAAAGCGATCGGCGTCGACCTTTGGCTCCCTCATGCCATCACCGGCAACGGTATGGAGGCCGTCCTGCGGAATGCCGCCATCGAGGGTGTCTCTGACCGCGTCGAAGTAAAGAGAGGAGACGTGCGGCTTTTGCCATTCCCGGTCGAGTCCTTCGACGTCGTGGTTTCCAATTTCGTGCTGCACGAAATGCAGACCCCGGAAGGGCGCAGGCAAATGCTTGGTGAGATCGTTCGGGTTTTGAGGCCGGGCGGGCGGCTCCTGCTCGTAGATTTCATCTTCACGAAAGAATGTGTCGGGATTTTGCGAAGCGCGGGAATGGCCGACGCAATTCGCACTCGAATGGGCGGCTTTCGTTTCTGGGCCGAAGCCGTCCTGATGTTCGGAACTTTCCAGCTCTGCTCAGTGACGGCTTCGAAACCAGGTTATTGACGATCGGCGTCAGGGCCCGCTTTCTTGCCCTGCATGTACATCTTGTCGACGATAGCTCGCTCGCGCTGGCCGTCCTCCTTGCGATTGAGGCGATAGTAGAGAGCTGCCAGCTCAATGTGTGGCCGCAGCCAGTCCGGCTCCGCGGCGATCACTTTCTCGAAATTGCTAACGGCTCCCTGGATGTCGCCTAAGGACCGCTGCACGCGAGCCATCTCATAACGGGCCAAGGGCGAGGTCGGACGCAGTTCCAGGGCACGCTCGGCGTGTTTCTTCGCGCCGTCCACGTCGCGTTCCAGGTTGAGGACGGCGGCCATGGTGACATGTGCGTCGAAATCATTGGGATTCTCGGCGAGGGCCTTCGTCAAATCGGCCTTGGAACCTGCAAAATCGCCTAAGTACTGCTTTACCCGGCCGCTGAGGCTGTTGAGACCCTTCAATTGAGGATTGAGTTTGCGCGCCGCTTCCACGTACACGCCCGCGCGTTCGAATTCGCTCAGCGCGAGGTAAGTTTCCGCTGCCAGCAGGTTCGCTTCGGCGCTGTTTCCCTTCTCCGCAACCGTGACGATTCGCTTCAAGCCTTCGACCTGCTTGCCGGAACGAATCAGGGCGGAGCCAAGGCCCCAGGCCACATTCAGATCCTCGGGATGGGCTGCCTCGACGGGCGTCAGAACCGCTACGGCTTCTGGGTCGCGACCGAGCCGCGAGTAACAATCGGCCAGCAGGGTGGCGACACGCACGTCCCCGGGTTCGGCCTTCCGGAGAGTCTCGAATCGGGCCGCCGCCTGCGCGAGATCGCCCTTCTTGTAATAAGCGAGTGCCACGTTCAGGCGCAGCCCGGGATTGTCCGGAAGCTTCGCCAGGGCGGCCTCATATTGTTCGATGGCTTCGTCGTAGCGGCCTTCATGCGCGAGGGCCGCCCCGAGATTGGCGCGCACCTCTACAACGTCGGGCCGCGAACGGATCAACTCCTGGTATTTGGCGATGGCGGTCTTGTCATCGCCGCGCTGCTGGGCGGCAACGGCATCGCGGAAGAGCTGCTCGGGGCTGGGCGCCTGAGCCAGCGCCATAGAACAGACTACGATCAGGAGCGAGGCCAAACGCATCAATTCTCATGATAGCCGCGCTACGCTATGGAGTATGCAGTTGTTGAGCATCTGTGAGGCAGGTTTGCAACCTGCGGCGGGTTTTCAACCCGCCTCGGGCACCGCTTTCAAACCGGTACGCACGATGCATTTCTGCCTTACGACCCTGTGCCTCGGCCTGGTCATTCCGATTGCGGTAGCCCAGGCTCCCGCCAATTTCGACGATCTGAGCCGCCGAGCCGAGGCAGCTCTGGACACGAACCCCGCCGAAGCCGCGACACTCTACAAACAGGCCCTGGACCAGCAGCCATCATGGCCGGAGGGCTGGCTATACCTGGGCGGCGCGCTCTATCGCCTGAATCGCTGCGGCGAGGCCGTCGACGCCTTCCACAAGGGCCTCGACCTGGCGCCCACCAAGGGTGCAGGGTGGGGCTTTCTGGGCCTGTGCGAATACGATCTCGGGCACCTCGACAAAGCGCTTTCCGCGATTGCCAAAGGCGAGCAGTTCGGACTCGGCGCCAACACGGGATTCGAAGCCGCCGTCCGGCAGCGAGCCGCCATGATCCTGATTCGATCCTCCCAATTCGACCAGGCCATGTCCCAACTGCAGCCACTCTCGAAACTCCAGGAGAACGCTCCGGCGATCGTTGAGGCGGTCGGGCTTTGCGCGCTCGGAATTGCCGCGGAGCCGTCCAGCCTTCCCGAGAGCAGACGGAAGGTGGTCGACATGGCGGGCAAAGCCATGTGGGCCGCAACCTGCCAACGTCCTCACGACGCCGAGGCGGGATTCCACGAACTCCTGGCTACCTACCCCGACGAGCCCGGCGTCCACTATGCGTACGGTCTCTACCTGATGGACATCGATCAGCACGGTGCCCTGGAGCAGTTCCAGGCGGAGCGGAAAAAGAACCCGACTCACTGGCCCACCCTGCTGGTTTCGGCGTTTCTCGAGACAAGGCAAGGCTCTCCGGACGTCGCGATGGATTTAGCGGCGCGTGCGCGGAAGCTGGCCCCGCCCAACTACAACTGGCTGTGCGACGCCGAAGAGGGCCGCGCCCTCCTGGCCAAGGATGAGGCGGAGAAAGCGGTGCCGTTCCTCGAGGAGTCGGTCAAACTGGCGCCCGGCAACGCTCAAACCCATTTCTACCTGGAACAGGCTTACCGGCGCTCCGGCAAGAAAACGGAAGCGCAAAAAGAGAAAACTGAATTTCTGCGCCTGAAAGCGCAGGAGGACCCGCTCGCGTTACCGGGGCTGATGAACAACACCAGCCGATGAAGCGGTGGATTACCTGCCCTGTTGCTGCTCTGTAACCTCCACGACGCGATCTGCCGGGACGTCGCGCAGCACCTGTTTAATCCCGCTCGGCCACACGATCTGGATTTCTTTCGCAATACGCGACGCCCCGAGCCCAAAGTGCGCTCGCGAGTCGCTGGAGCTGGCATAACCGGTGCTCGTGGTTACGTGATTGTATTGCATCGAGCCGTCTTCGGCGGTCACGCGGATATGCGCGCCGATTCCCATGCGGTTGCTCTTCACGCCTCTCAGCTTCAGCAGAATCCAGTGATTCTCGCTGCGGGTGGTATTGTGGAAAACCTTGGCTTTTCCGTTCAGGACATTCACAACAATGTCCATGCGGCCGTCGTTGTCCAGGTCACCAAAAGCGGCGCCACGGTTCACGGAAGGAGCCTGAAATCCGGCGCCCGTGGTCGAGGTCACGTCCTTGAATTTTCCATTTCCCAGGTTGCGGAAGACCGTGTTCGGCTCGCCATAATGGCGTTGCGTGAAAAGCTCGACATTGTCGATGACGTTGGAGCGCGCCACGTACAGGTCCTTCCAGCCATCGTTATCCAGGTCCACGATAGCGTTCGACCAGCCCGACATCTCGGCCGTAGCCAGGCCGAGGCCCGCCATGGGTGTGTCTTCGGCAAACTGGCCGCGTCCCAGATTCTTAAATAGAGGGAAGGTCTGTTTTTCCATCGCGGTGATCCAGATATCGGGAAGTCCGCGGTTGAATATATCGCGGAAGTCCACGCCCATTCCCGAGATCACGTTGCCGCCCTCGGCGAGTGACACCCCAGAATCGTCCGCGACTTCCTCGAACGTCTTGCCGCCCTTGTTGTGGAACAGTTGATTGGGAAGGTCGTCGTTCGCTACAAAAATATCCGGGAAGCCGTCGCCGTCGAAGTCGGCCACGGCAACCCCCATCCCACGCCCGGGATGCGCCGCGATTCCGGTCTCGGCTGACACATCGGTGAACGTGCCATCGCCATTGTTTCGGTACAAGCTGTTCGGCAGCGGCTTGTACATCCGCGGATTACAAGACACCCGATTCCCGTTGATCTGGCACGGCGGTTCATTGTCGGGGTCCCACTGACAGTAGTTCGCGACGAACAAGTCGAGTAGGCCGTCGTTATTGTAATCGAGCCAGGCCGCCCCAACGGACCACATTTTCTTACCAGCGAAGACGCCACCTTTCACCTTGGCCTTCGCGGTGACGTCGGTGAAAGTGCCATCGCCATTGTTGTGGAACAACTGGTTCTCGTTGACGTTGGTGACGAACAGGTCGGGACGTCCATCGTTGTCATAGTCGCCCACCGCGACGCCCATGCCATAGCCCGACCCCGCGACGCCGGCTTTTGCCGTCACATCCGTGAAAGTCAGGTCGTGGTTATTGCGATACAGGTGGTTTTCGAATTGCGAACCGGTTTTCCGCAGCGACGGCATATCAGCGCCGTTCACGAAATAGAGGTCAGGATACCCGTCGCCATCAAAATCGATGATCGCCACCCCGCCCACCATTGGTTCGGGCTGGTGTTTCTGAGGTGTGGGGCTGCTGTTGCTCGCGAAGCGGACGCCGGCTCGCTCGGCAATCTCATCGAACGAAATAGGCGCCGTGAGCGACGCGGCCATCAAAACTGCAGCCGCTACGCACGCCAGAAGACAACGGGCGAGCATAAACCATCCAGTATAAGGTATGTCGCGCGAACGCCCCTATTTGGCCGCGATGGAGTATTTAAGACTCTGCTGCATCGATGAACCACCCTGTATCGCTGTGATTCGAAGCTCGCAGTTGCCGGGTTTGGCCGCGGTATTGATCACCATGGGGATCGCGCCGGTTGCGTCGGGTGGCGGCAGATCGGCGTCCTGTTTCGCAGCCACTTGTCCGCCGATGAGAAACTCAGCCCGGATTTTTGGCTTATCCGCAATGGACGGGTCGGGGTACACGACGAAGTAAGCGTAAGGCGTCGCGGTGGCGCTGAGGCTGGTCGTCAACTCCGGCACTACACGCTGGCCTTGTGTCGGAGTGGGCTGGAATTCGAACGGATTGCTCCCATCCACCTTTCCATTCACCGGTTCCATGTGCTGGACCAGCGTGACGCTGCTGAGCCCGACACCCTTTCTCTCGTGGCTTTCGAAAGCGACCTTGCTGGTGCTGGCGCGGTTCGATTCGCGGTCGAGCACCGCCGTCTCCAACGTGTAGTGCCCGGGAGGCAGCGTGAGCGGATGCGCAAAGCTGATGGATGTCGATCGAATCTTCACCAGGTTCTCCTCGGGGATCTCATAGGGCGAATCCTGGCTGAATTTATCAACAACCTGGCCGCTCGAATCCTTCACCAGCGCTAGTAGAGAGAGGTGCATACGTCCGCGTTTTGCAGCCGGTTCCGGAGTGGCCTGCAGGCTCGCCGCGGGGATTTCAAACACCGCGTCGTTCTGCGAGCCGGCCACGCCGGGACGGAACTGGTAAGCGGCCGCCTGGAATTCGAAGGCATGCGGCGGCTTCTCCATGTTGAGCGTCGCGAGGCCCAGCGTTTCGGACGGGGACAGCTCTGGTGAAGGGCCGAGCGCCGGCAAGGCGAAATAGCCCTCCTGGCTCTCCACCGTCAACTCGGGACGGTCCACCTTAACATCGATCTTGCGCAAACGGCCGTCGAAATGGTCGGAAGCGGGCTTGTAGATTACTTCGTAATGAGTATCGACGTCTTCGAGGATACGCGCAAAGGGTTTGCGCAGGTCGTTTGTGCTGCCGACTAGGAATCCGCCCGTGGCTTCGGACAAAGCGCGCATAGTAGCCTGCGTATCGGTGGTGCGAACGGCGTCGGCCACGTAGTCGCCCTGCCGCATCTTCTCCATGTTTTGGCCTGCGCTGCCGCCGCGGCTTGCTTGTGTTGAGCTAACAGCGGCCGCATGGCTGAGCGCGGTGCTCGATGCCTGGCTCTGGTCGATATCGGCGCTAAGGCCATTCACATCGATGGCGTAAAACGTGACACCCGCCTTGTTGGCTTTGTCGACCATGGACTTGAACTGGTCGGGGTCGCCTGTTGTCGCAAGTCCCGGACTCAGGAAGAGCACCGACTTACGTCCCGGCAGAGTTCCGAGTTGCCGCACCATGGCCTCAATCTGATCCATCTGCCGCATCCCCTCAATCCCGCCGAACTGCCGGTGTTGCGAGGCAAGATCGCCGCGCTGTATGTTGGCGCTCTGGCTGTTGGAGACGTCCGCTCCGGTAATCGCGGCGGGATTCAGTTCGCCGCCGCTGATCCGCTGAGTGGCCGTGACCGTACCGCCGTGCGCGGGGTCGCCGACCTGGGTGACTTCGATGGTCGCGCTCACCGGAGTCGCATTCAGGACAGCCGTAGCCACCTGGGCAAAATCAACCCCGGTCCCGGTGAATGCCTTGTTGGCCGCGTCGAGGATCTCCTGCCGATTCGTAGTGAAAGGATGCAGCACACTGAGCTGCGATTCCAGGTTGAACACTGCGATCCAGGTGTCGGGCTCGAATTGGTTTTTGATGAACTCCTTCACCGCGTCAACTGCATATTTCTTGTTGTAAGCATCGAGATTGGCAAATACGATGCAGATGAGGTTTATGGCCTTCAGAGGATTAGAGCTTGCCGCAGCGGCCTTGGGGACCGCTGTCTTTCCTTTAGCCACGATGTCATGGCCGGGTACGAACTGGAAGCTGCGTATCTCCTGCTTTACGCCGTCTTCGTAGATCTCCAGGTCGGTAGGCTTGAGGTTTTTGACCACGCGTCCGCGGCTATCGCGCACGACAACATCGAGGAGGATTTCCTGGACCGTCTGACGGATGGTAGGCGCCTGTTCCGGCGGAGCGGTCTGCTGCGGCGCAGCCTGGGCCGCGGAAAATAGACAGAAAATGGCCAGGAAAAACCAGCCAGGGAACCATTTCATGGCACCCTAATTTTATCATTCCCAAGCGCTTGGAGTCGTTAGTTCGTGGCTGCTTTCATATATCGCTTATAATGCTCGGGTAGCTTCATGATTCAGGGGCGCGCGCTTTACCGCGCTGGTTTGCTGTGCTGCATCGCCGTTCAGCCGCTGCTCTTTGCCGCCACGGACGACAGCGCTGTGGTGTGCGCAAAGTGCCACCCGAAAGAGACGGCGGCGTTTCTCAAATCGGCGATGGGCAATTCGCTCGCAACACCGGCGGCTTTGGCAGGCGGGCACGTCACCGGACGCGGCGTCGAGCTGAACATCACCGAACGCGACGGACGGATGATTCACGGGCTTACGGAAAACGGAATGACAGCGGAGTATCCAGTCGCCTACCAGATCGGGGCGGGCAAGGTCGGTTATACCTACATCGTTCGCATTGGCGATTACCTGTTTGAATCGCCCGTATCGTGGTATCGCCAGCATGGCTGGGATGAGTCGCCGGGCTATCGTCAATTGTCGAGCATCGATTTCGATCGCCTCATCGATTCGTCGTGCCTCTTTTGCCATTCCGATAATGCGGTGTACTCCGGGACTGACCGGCGGCGGTTTTCCGGCGGAACGCTGAAGGCAATTGGCTGCGACCGCTGCCACGGACCGGTGGAGGAGCACCTGCAGCAGCCCTCGGCGAAGAACATCGTCAATCCCGCCAAACTTACCCCCAGGGCGCGCAACAGTGTCTGCGAGCAATGCCATCTCGAGGGCGAGACTCGCCAGCTCAACGCCGGTAAAACCTGGCAAGACTACCATCCTGGCGAGGAGCTCGAAAAGACGGCCGCGACTTACGTGTTGACGCAAAACCATCAGGAGGTCAGGGCTGTCGCGCAGGTGGAGCAGTTGGCCATGAGCCAGTGCGTGCGTGCCGGCGGGGGCAAGCTCTGGTGCGCGACCTGCCACGATCCGCACAAGGTTTCGACCGACCGGGGTCGCGAGATACGGGAAGTCTGCCAGGGCTGTCACGCGACGCTCTCAAAACCCACGCACGCGGCGGTGACGGAATGCGTGAGCTGTCACATGCCGCGCCTCACGCCGGAGGATATTCCGCATATGGCGTCGACGGACCACCGTATTCTTCGGCGTCCGGCGCCCCTGCCCACCCCCTCCAGCGGCGAGCCTGAACTTACAGCGTGGCAGGATCCGCCTGCCGCCTCCCGCGTTCGGGATTTAGCGCTAGCGGAGCTCGTCGTCGGTGGAACCCATGGCATTGCGCCGTTGCGCAACAGCGGCGTCAAGCGAATCGAGGCTTTGCCGGATGCCGAGAAACGGAACGATCCCGCGGTGTTGTCCGCCCTCGTCTCCATTGCGTTGCAGCGGCGTGTGCCGGAAAAGGCCCGCGAATTTGCGCGGATGGCGGCGGAGAAGCAGCCCGACAGCGGTTTCGCATCGCTGAGCCTCGCCATCGCGCTGGAGAACGGGGACGATGATGCGGGCGCGGAACGCCAGCTCCTGCATACGATCGACCTCGATCCCTCGATTCAGGCCGCCTGGACCGATCTCGCGCTGATGTATCAACGCAAGGGACGCGAAGCCGACCGGGCCGCGCTGATCGACCGCTATTTGAAATGGAATCCGCAAAACATCTGGTTTCGCCAGCTTAAGCGCATGCTGTCGCAGGCGCACTGACGCCGCCAATGCTATAGTTCGAGATAACGCCTTGCGATGAGGTTTCTTGCGCGAACACCCGTGCTTTTTGCGGCCTTGGCCGTGGTGTCGGCAGCCACATTCGAGGAATTGTCCGCGCAGGCCGCGGCGGCGCGCGAAGCCAACAACATCTCTAAGGCCATCGAACTCTACCAGCAGGCCGTTCAACTGAAGCCGGATTGGGCCGAGGGCTTGTGGTTCCTGGGATCGCTCTCCTACGACAGCGATCAGTACGAGAGCGGCCGTCAGGCGTTTTCTTCGTTCGTGAAGCTACAGGACAAAAACGCGCCCGGTTGGGCTTTTCTGGGGTTGTGCGAGTTCGAGACCGGCGATTATACCGCTGCCTTGGAGCACATGAGACACGGTCTGGAACTCGGCGGGTTGGAGCCCAACGCCGAGCAGGTAGTCCGATTCCATGAAGCGTTATTACTGACAAAGCTCGGCTTGTTCGATCAGGCATCGCCGCGATACATGCCGTTCGTGAAGCGCGGCATTCAAAATCCGGTGCTGATCGGCGGCATCGGCTTGACGTCGCTTCGCAGACCGCTCCTGCCGAAAGAAATCGCCGAGGCAGATCGTGCCTTAATCGATGCGGCGGGCAAAGCCGTTTATCACTGGATGAGCGGAGATACCAGCGGAACAGGGCCAGCCTTCAAGTCGCTGGTCGACAGCTTCCCCACGGCGCCCGGGGTCCATTACTTGTACGCGACGTATCTGCTGTCGTTCCGACCGGCGGAAGAGGCGTTGCCGGAGTTGAAGCGCGAGCTCGAGGTGAACCCGCACAGCCCTGACGCACGGGCCACCGCCGCGCTGCTGATGGTTCGGGCGGGCGCTTCGACAGCCGCATTACCTGTTGCGCGGCAGGCGGCGCAGGATGGTCCCACATGTCCGATGGCGCAGTACACCTTCGGTCTCATTCTGACTGAAACGGGAGATCTCAAACAGGCGATCGAGCACCTGGAAACAGCCGAACGGCTCGACCCGGCGAATGTCGAGTTTCATATGGGCCTGGCGGGAGCATATTCCCGCGCGGGCCGTCACGACGATGCGCGGCGGGAACGGCGGACTTCAATCGCGCTGGCGAAGGAGAGCGATTCTCGTGGTCCGGGCTAGCAGACTGTGGTCGAAGTCGGGCAGGCGGAATGCCCGCCCCGCCTTGGCTTGGAACATGTTGGGCCATGAAGATGGCGCAGGCGGTTTCGTCTGCGCATGCCGCTCTCAAAGACTTCTGCCACGGGCTTCTAACCTCGCGACGGCCATCAGCCTGCTGCTATCGTTCGTCGCGGGTGCGGCTCCGGCATCTAAAGCCACCTGCGCGACGTGCCACCGCGAAGAAGCCCGCACGCAGCCTAAGACTGCGATGGGCATCGGCATCCAATTGCCGGCCGATCAGACCGTGCTCAAAGAACATCCGAAATTGACGTACGAAGCCAATGGATACAAGTACGTCATCGAACGAAAAGACGGTGCGAGCACGTACACCGTCAGCAACGGAACCGATTCGTTGACGCTGCCGATTCGTTACGGCTTCGGGATTTATGCCCAGACGTTCGTGCTGGAGCACGAGGGCCGATTTTATGAGAGCCTCGTCAGCTACTACCCCGGGGTCGGCGGACTGGCAATCACGATGGGCAGCGAACGCGTTCGCCCTCACAACGTGGTCGAGGCGATGGGCCGCGAGGCGCCCTCGGACGAGGTGGTCGCCTGCTTTGGATGCCACAGCTCGGGCGGCGTAAATCAGGGAAAGCTGAACCTGGAAGCGATGAAGCCGGGGCTCGATTGCGAGCATTGTCATGTGGGTGCGAACGCCCACATGGAGGCGCTCTCGCAAGGCAAGACGGCGCCGCCTCCCAAGAAGCTCGCCGAGATGTCAGCCGAGGACACGTCAGCGTTCTGCGGCGCCTGCCATCGCACCTGGGAGACTGTTCTCCGCATGAAAGTCTGGGGCCAGCTCAACGTGCGCTTTCAGCCTTATCGTCTGGCGAACAGCAAATGTTTCCTCGGGAATGACAAGCGAATCGCCTGCACTGCCTGCCACAATCCCCACGCCGATCCGGTGCGCGACGATGCCGGTTACGACCAGAAATGTCTCGCGTGCCATGCCAAGGGCGCGGCAGCCGACAGCGTCGCGGCGAAGTCGTGCCCGGTTTCGACAACCAAGTGCGTGTCCTGTCACATGCCGAAAGTCGAGCTGCCGGGCAGCCACAGTGTCTTTACCGATCACCAAATCCGCATCGTTCGAGCCGGAGAGCCTTACCCCAACTAGACCAAGACGGGTGCATAATAGAACGAGCCGTCGTTTGGAGGGTTTATGGGGTTCCATTCGTCCGGTTTGGCCGCCATTTTGTTGGCGTCGGGCGTACTAGCGAACGGGCAGCCGCCCACGCGCACCAGCGAGCGCGCCGTGTTCTTTTCAGGTGAGGTGGCCCTCGCCGACGGATCGCCTTTACCACAACCTGTCCTCATCCAACGCATCTGCAAAGGAAGCAACCAAGGCGAGACCTGGACCGACGCCAAGGGGGATTTTAGCTTCAAGATTTCCGTCGGAGGGAGCGACCCGTCGGATGCGGGCGCCCAGGCCGCAACACCGAATACTGATCTCAGCCGGCCCATCGGCAACTCCACGTATTATTCGAATCCGGTTACGACGGCTCTCCGCGATTGCGAAGTGCAGGCCGTGCTCACGGGCTACTGGTCCGATCGTGTCAACATCGCTTTAAAGAACACCTTGGACGACACTCGCATCGGGCGCATTATCCTGCATCCGGTGACCAAGGAACAGGCGCTGACCGTCAGTGCCACGAGCCTGGCAGCCCCGTCCAGTGCGAAAAAATCGTACGACAAGGCCATGTCCGCCATCCGGGAGCAGCATTGGGAGGCGGCGGTGACCGATCTCAAGAAAGCCGTGGCGGCTTATCCGCAATTTGCGGAAGCGTGGTTTCAACTCGGACTGGCGAGTCAGAGCCGAAACGATCTGCAGGGCGCCGGCGCCGCCTGGAAGGAGGCGGTCAAGTGTGATCCTAAGTTCGTCAAACCATATGAGGGGTTGGTCAGCCTCGCTGAAAGGCAACAGAACTGGCAGGATGAAGCGAAATATTCCCACGACTGGATTCAACTGGACCCCGAGGATTTTCCGGCGGCCTACCTCTACAACGCCGTAGCGAATGCACGGATGAACAACGTGGATCAGGCCGAGGCATCGGCGCGGCAGGCCTACCGACTCGATAAGGATGGCAGGATTCCGCGGATCAGTTATGTGTTGGGCCTGCTGCTGATGCAAAAGAAGGATTATACGGAGGCGGCCACGTGCCTCCGCCGCTACCTGGAACTGGCGCCGAACGCAAAGGACGCCGACGCCGTACGCCAGGAGTTAAGTCGCCTCGAGGGCCGCTAGTCTGTGACTGAAGATGTGGAAGCGTGGCGCAGGCGGTTTCGCCTGTGCATACTTCACGATGTCAGAATTCACGAGGCACGAAGAATCTGAAGCTGTGTAATACCTTTTCCTCGAGAGTTGTTGCGGCTATGCTGCGTTGCGAAGCACCCGGTTTCGCCTGCTTTTAGACCTCACCGAGAACGCTCTGGCTAGCTCCAATGCATCATTTCTCGCGACTCCACCTTGGCATCATCCAGCTCGATGCCGTACCCAGGCGCATCGCTCAGTTGCAGATGGGCGTTTTTCAAAACCGGCGGGTTCTTCTCGAAGTGATAATACGACTGCATCTTGATGACGAGGTATTCCGCCAACGGGCAGACGGCAGGCGACTGGCTCGCGATCACGTTCATAGCCGCGTGTAGGCCATGTCCATGTGGAATCACGGGAACGTCGAAGATTGACGTCAGCGCGCAAATCTTCAGCAGTTCGGATGTGCCGCCGCACCATTCCGGATCGCACTGTACGACACTCAGCGCTCCCTCTTTCAGGTAGTCGTACACTTCCCAGCGCCCCTGAATGTGCTCACCCGATGCGATCGGGATCGTCGTGCCCCTACGCAGTTGAGCGAAGCTGTCGATCTTCTCCGCCTGCGTCGCCTCCTCGATCCAGCGCGGGCGGTAGCGTTCCACCTGCTTGGCCCATTCGAGCGCGTAGGTGAGGTCCCAGCCGCTGTAGACGTCGAACATCAGCTCAGTATCGTCCCCGACAGCCTCACGCAGAATGCGCACGAGGTCGACATTTTTCTTCAACCCCGCATAGCCGTCGCCGGGGCCATAGGCCAGAAACCACTTCTGATAGCGAAACCCCTCGCGCTTGAATTGCGCCGCGCGAGCCTGGACCTTGTCGGGCTCCAACGAGTAGCCGAGACAGCTCGCATAGGCTTCGACAAACGCCCTCGTCGGACCGCCCAGCAACCGGTACACCGGAGTTTTGAAATACCGCCCTCGAAGATCCCACAGCGTGTTGTCGACAGCGCTGATCGCCATCAGGAAATGCCCGCGCCGTGAGTGGCGGTTCGAGCGGTACATCTGGTCCCATAGCTTCTCCCCGGCTAACGCATCCTTGCCGATCAGAAAAGGGCGCAGTTGCTCATCCACGACAATCGCGACTTCTTTGTCGATCGGTCCGTAAAAACCTTCCACGTCCGCGTCGGTCCGGATTCTGAGATAGAAGGCCGAGGTCGCAAGCTTTTCGGGAGTCGGGTGGGGATCGTCGGCATATGGCTTCTGCCGAAGCTCATCGTAAATGTCGTTGGGATTGACCTGAAACTGATGATCGACTCCGTGCAAGGCGTCCCGGTGGCCGCGCACCTGCCAGACCTCGACCGCCGTGATTTTGAGCGGTTTCGTCTGGCCGAGAGCCGCGGCGGCGGGCAGGGTCGCGAGAAAGCTTCGGCGAGTGAGAGCGTGACGCATGTCAATTCCCTTGTGGCTGAATCTCGACATAGTCCAGGGCGGCGCTGTCACCGCCATCCGGGATGCCTTCAATGCGGATGCTGTCTCCGGGCCGCAGCGCAATGCCATGAATCACGCGAAGGCTCGATGAGGAGGAGTCGATTTTCCGGGTTGGCAGTTTGTCGTCCGCCGCCCATTCATCAATGAGCTGCTTTCCCAGCCAGACGCGAAACCTCGCCACGCCGTCGTTCTGGTCGAAGTACCGCACGCGGATATTCTGCCAGCCCGCTGGACCGTCGTAAGTAAAGCTGGCGGTGCAGTGCGCGGCGCAGGCGACCGCTTTGCCGCCGGAAGCACCCTCCCAAGGCGTCACTTCCGTCACGTTATAGCCGTCCAGCTTCATCGATTCGGCTTCGTAACGGCCGGGGTAATGCCCCACACGACCCTTCACGTCCGTAATGCCCGAAGTGCGAAGGAACCAGTTCGACACGGCATCGCGCCACACTTCCGCCTGGCCGGCCTGATATTCGAGCTGCTTCAAAACCTCCCCATAACGCTGCTCGTCGACAAGTCCCCTGAGTGACTTCCACGAGCGCACATATCCTTCCACAGACGCCGCGCCATCATAGTGCAAATCATAGAGAGCCTGAATCACGGTCTTGCCGGAGTGCAGCACATGCGTGTACGGGACGTGATGCATGAAAAGCAGCAGATCGTCCGGACAGGTCGCCATGGATTCGTATTTACGCGCGATCTCGGGCGGATACTGGCCGATGTAGCCGGTTCCCGTGGCGACCGTACGATCCATTCCGACCCCGTGTTCATCGGCGCGGTGCCACTGTCCCCAGCCGTTGCGCTCCGAGGCTTCAACCGCCACGCCGTAATGATTCCCAACGATGTCGGTCAATGTTTGCAGGCCCAGCGGACCCGTGTAGTCCTCAAAAGTCCGCCAGGAGCTGACTTGGATTCCCGAGACCGTATCGACCACCTTTTGGTCCGAGCCGAAAGTGAGACGCGTCCATTCGTCGGCAATCTGCTTCGAGGTCAAGTCGGGATTCCAGGCCAGCCGTCCGAATCCGTACAGATTCGCCTGCGACATGTGATTGCCAAACCAGTTGTCGTCGAGACCCACATTCGCCACACCCACGTACCCGCCGGTCCCGCGGGTAACCAGCTTTTTCACGGGCGCCGGCATCTCGAAATCGAGCGTCTCCTTCCACATCGGAACCAGAAACACGGTGTACCGTGACTGCCCGAAGTACTCCTGCGTGATCTGCAGCTCGATCGCTTCATTGGTCTTGTTGAGCGCGGCGAAGAGCGGTGAGGTTGGCTCGCGCACCTGGAAATCGATGGGGCCGTGCTTGATCTGAATCACGACGTTGTCGTCAAACTTGCCGTCGAGGTCGTGGAAGTTGTCGTAGGCGGCGCGGGCGCGGTCGTTTTTAAGATTGCGCCAGTCCATGTGATGGTCGTAGACAAAGCCGCGATAGAACATAACGCCGCCGTGTGGCTTGAGGGCGCGAGCCACGACGTTCGCGGCATCGGCATGCGTACGTCCATAGGCGGAGGGCCCTACACGGCCCTCGGAATCCGCCTTCATCACCACACCCGCGAGATCGGGAACAGCGCGATATACCTCATCCATCTTGTTTTTCCACCACGCGGCGACGCGCGGATCGATCGGATCGAATGAATCGAGACCGCCCACAGCTTTTGGGCTTCCGAAATCGACCGAGATGGCAATCTGAACGCCGAACGGTCGAAACGCCGCGGCGATTCGCGCAACGTCGGGAAGGAAATCGGGTGCGAGTACGCGTGGGTTCGCATTAACGCTGTTAATCGCACAGGCATTGATGCCTAGCGAGGCCAGCATTCTTCCGTAGTCAGCCACACGGCTCAGGTCCGCGCGGGCGTGCTGATTGTCCCAGAAAATCGAACGGCCGCCGTATCCGCGCTCGATCGAACCGTCGAGGTTGTCCCACTGGTTGATCCAGCGCAGGGGCGCGGATGGCGTTTCGCGGTCGTCGAGGGTGTCAATGGGTTCGCCTAATGCCATTCTTCGGAGTAGCGCGAAGACGCCGTAGAGCACGCCGCGATCATTTGCGGCGGTCACGACGAGAAAACGCGTGCTACCCGACTGCGCCGTTTTGAGCCAGAACGCATCGGGTTTCAGGTCGGCGGTCAGGCCGAGGGTCTTCAGCCCCGGAATCGTGCCCAAAACAACCGCGCTTTCCTGCGGCAGTCCAGATTCCTCGCGCAAGGTCCGCCCGATCATTCCCCGCAGGCCGCGTTGGAGCTCGCGCCGGGCGCTCACGAGGATTTCTGAATCGCCGACGGTGGCAATCACCGCTGGAATTGCGCTGCGATATTGCTCACCCGGCAGCGGCTCGTACCGTAGCCACGCCTTATATCCAGTCTCAGCATGCGCGGTGGCGAACAACAGGAAGCACGCGATCGGTACCGACGCCTTTAGGCCAATACTCGTGTGGGCCAATCTGTTTCGCCGGCCTCGTGTTCTGTGGAAAAGCCGTCCACAGTCTGTCTGACCCCAAGAGCTGCCTGACATTGTCATCAGAAATCAATTTGTACCGGGCGATCATCGTCCGGATCGGCCCAGCGGTCGTTCGGCACGATCGGGGTCCACCCTGGCCGCGCCGGGTCCTGATCATACGGATATCCACCCAAGCGCTGGTAAAGCTCGTTATACTCGCGCAGCTTGTCGCGATCGAGTTTCACGCCAAGCCCTGGTCCCTCGGGTACACGAATCGCGCCGTCCTCGTACTGCATCAATCCACCCTCGATGATATCGTCGGTCAGGTGATGATAATGCGCATCGGCCGCAAAAGAAAGATTCGGCAACACCGCGCCGAGATGCAGCATGGTGGCGAGTTGGATTCCCAGTTCGCCCGAAGAGTGCACCGCAACGCCGATCTGAAACGTCTCGCAAACCGCGGCGGCCTTCACGCAGGCGCGGATACCTCCCCAGAAGGTCGTGTCGAGCAGCACCACATCGACGGCCGTGTCGAGCACATTCGCGGCGAGCTGCTCAAAGTTGACCACCACGGTATTGGTGGCCAACGGCACTCGCACCATCTGTCGCGTGCGGCGCATGCCGTTTAACCCGAACACGGGGTCCTCAAGGTAGTCGTTGCGGAGCCCCTCAATGGCCTGGCCGAATCGAATCGCCTGCTCCGTGGACCAGACTGCGTTCGGATCGAAACGCATGTTCTCGTGAGAAAAGGCGCTCGCGAGCGAACGATACGCCTCTAATTCGTAATCCGGATGAAAGATCCCAGCCTTCAGCTTGAAGGTCTGAAAACCGTAGCGTTTTTTGAGGTCGTGCACGTGCTCGATGAGCTGATCGATGATGCGGATCTCGCCGTGCCCCGTCTTTGGATTGGGATAACGAAAGAAGCAGTACCCGGCAAACGGCACGCGATCGCGCAGGCGGCCACCCAAAATCTCGCTGACAGGAACACCCCACGCCTGGCCGAGAATATCCAGACAGGCAAACTCCAACGCCGCCAGCACCTGAGTGCGATTGTTGTAGAGCGATGCCGTGGGATTCGCAATGCGGAAGCGCATCTCCTCGAGCCGCGCTGGGTCGTGCCCGACGAGGTATGCCTTCATTGTGCGGAAAACCGCCTCGGCCGATTCCCCGCCCCCGCCCATCTCGCCCAAGCCGATTAAGCCGTTGTCGGTCTCAACCTCGACTATAGTGCGTACAAAACGCCCCCAGTGACAGCCATTGGCGTGCCGCAGCGGTGCTTCAAGCGGCACTGTGACGGTGGTCGCGCGGATATCCTGAATGCGCATGATACGTTTCTACAACAGTATCGCGCGTTAGGAACAAAAGAGGCCCTCAAATAAGACACGCTGAGGGCCCCGCCAAGGTTGAGTGGAGGTGGCAGTTACTAAAGCCGGTTGTTATTTTTCCCCGTACAACGGTCGTAGACGTATGCTGCCGCGCCGCCCGCTATTGCTGCGATGATCAGTGCCCCAACCATACCCGTCAGCCTCCCTACGTCTTAATGGATGCTGGGTGCGTGGACACAGTTCCCCCTATGAACGCGAATTAAGATGAAGGCGCCTTTAACGTCAGAAGCCGCTGGGGCGAATCCAGAAACTTTCTTCCCACTCGCCGCCCGCGGGTACGCTCTGGAGATCGCTGTAGAGGCCGGCGTGCGCGAGGTTGAAGGCATCGGTAATTCCGGTCATGGGCTCGAAGCAGATAAAGTCTTTGCCGGGTGGCGCGTAGACGACCGCAACCCTGTACTTCTCGCCATATCGAATCGAGAGCCGTTGCTGCGCGCCTTCGACCCAAAACTCGTCGCCGTGGCTCACGCCGCCAAATACGTCATCGAGTTGATGAGCCGAGAGCGAGACGGGATCTGGAAACTCCACCGCTTTTTTCGCGCCGGTCGGGATCAGTTTGTCGGACAGTTCGTAATGATCCGCTGCTGCCAGGTGCACTCTCCATTGATCGCGCGTCGCATCCGTGAGCTGATAATACGGATGGAAGCCGATAGACAGCGGCATGGGAGCTTCGGAGTGATTCTCGATCGTAAGCTGCACCTCGAGAATGCCGCCACTCAGCCGGTACTTCATCTCGAGCGTATGCGCGAACGGGAACTGCGCCATCAGGTCGGGATGCTTCCAGAATTCCAGGCGGCTCACGACCGCCGCTTCCCGCTCGTCTGCCGTCAACGAGGCAACCTGCCAATACCCCGTGTACGACAGCAGTCCGTGAATTGGCGATCCGTTGGGATCTCGCCTGAAATTGCCCAGCGCCGGGTTCAGAATGTACTTTTGGCCGTTAGCGTAGAAGGCATCCTGATCCAGGCGGTTGGCCCACGGCGCCAGGAACGGAATGCCCGCGAACGATGGCTTGGCCTTGAACTCCTGTAGACTGCGGTGCGGCCACCAGAGCACGTTGTGCCCGTTCACCTTCATCTCATTGGCGATGTTCCCGATGGAGGGAATCATCGCAACCTCGGTGTTATGCGAGGCATCCGTTAAGCGGACAACTTCGAAACCGTCGACGCTGGTTTTCAGCGCGGTGTAGTTTGGCATGGAATGGCGATTCTAGTGTTGGTGATCGTCAGCGTCCTGCAGGTCGAGGTCGGTGTATTTCTGGCAGCACCAGCACGGGCCCGGGCTGTAGGTCCGGATGTAGCAGACGTCGCACCAATATGTGATCCGTTTGCGCTTGCCGTCCTTGTAGACAAACATCGACGGGCTGGTGATCGGATCGATCGCGAAATGATCGGGCGAGGTGAAGTGGCCGATCGCTTCGAAGTCAGACCCGGCGAGCCGTGCGTCTTTGACCACCGCGACGGTTGGATCATCGCCCTCCAGGCGCACGAGCTTGCCTTTTCCCATATCGAGCGCAGGCTGTTTGTCTGGGGTTTGCGAGAGAGTGCCGCGAATCGGAATGCCGGCCACGTTCGCCGTAGCCGCCATGGCGCTCGCCGCCAGGAATAGCGTCGCTATAACAAGCCGCATCCACCCCTATTTTATCAACCCGAAGGCCTCGTGATACTTTTCGGGCAGTTTGACAGGGCGCATTTCCTTGCTGAGAAAGATGTGCCGTTTCCCCTGTAGCCAATAACTTGCCGGCGGTCACGTCGCGGATTTCGTAACTGAACTCGATGAAGCGGCGGTTGGCGGACGCAATCCAGGTCCTCACCTCGATCTCTTCGTCGTAATGCGCAGAGTTGAGATAGCGGCAATGCGCGTCGACGACGGCCAGCAGGATGCCGTCGTTCACCTCCATGTCCCTGTAGCGCACACCGATCGCCCGGCAGTACTCAGCGCGCCCCAACTCCATCCAAATGAAGTAGTTAGCGTAATAAACAACGCCCATCTGATCTGTTTCGGCGTAGCGCACGCGAAAGCGCGTTTCGTGAACAGGCATTGAAAGTGCATGGTAGCGTACGCCCTTCGACCCTGTGCGGTAAATTATGAGCAGAGGCAATCCTTGACACCAGAGCAGCGCGCCAATGTCCGCTCCAGCGGCAGCGGGTCTATGGGGACGTTCCGTCTTATGGGCGTGCCTGTCCGGCTGCACTTCACCTTCGTGCTGCTGTTGATCTTCCTGTTGGTGAGCGGCTTTGGGACGAACCAGTCGGGCTGGAACTATGCGGTGTACGTCATTGCGCTGTTTGCCTCCGTGCTGTTGCACGAACTGGCGCACGCCTGGGCGGGGTCGCACTACGGCATTAACACCCTGGAGATCGTGATGTTCCCGATCGGCGGCGTGTCAAGGATGCAGCGCACGGCCAAACCGCAGGAGGAATTCTGGATCGCGGCTTCCGGGCCTTTCGTGAACCTTCTGATCGGATTCGCGCTGTTTGCCTACCTGTACGCCGAACGGTCGATTGTAGCTCTACCTCAGTTAGTCGAGCCGACGAATGCCAACCTTATCGAGCGCATCGCTTTCGGAAACCTGATCCTGGCCTTCTTCAATTTCCTGCCGGCCTTTCCGATGGACGGCGGGCGCATGCTGCGGGCCATTCTTTCGCGCTTCAAGTCGGAAGATGAAGCCACGCGTATTGCCGCCTGGGCGGGTCGTATGCTCGCCATTAGCATGGGCCTCTACGGCCTGCTCTCGAGCCATTTCATGCTGGTGTTCGTGGCGTTTTTCGTGTACCTGGGCGCGGCCCAGGAAAGCGCGGCAGCGCTGGGGCGTTCGCTCACTTCGGGGATTCCGGTCCGCGCCGCGATGCTGACCGATTACAAAACGCTCGACCATGGCAGCACCATTCGCGATGCCGCGAACCTGCTGCTGGCCACATCCCAGCAGGACTTTCCGATTATGCACGCCGACCAGGTGCTTGGCTTGCTGCATCGCAACGCCTTGTTGCGCGCCATGGCCAGCGATGGACCCGACGCATATGTCGCGGGCTTCATGGACCGCGACTATACGGTTCTGAATCCCGAGATGAACCTGGCCGATGTGCTTCCGGTGATGGCGCGATCCGGGTCGTGTGCTCTCGTGATGCAGGATGACAAGCTGGTCGGGTTGCTCACCGCCGAGAATCTTTCGCAATTCCTGCTGTTGCGGCGTTTCGGCATGGAGCCTACGATTGAGAGGGGTTGATGTTGCGGTGGTTCTTTCTCGTCTGCGCGGCAATCGCACTAGCTGTATCTGCTAGTGCTGCCACAATTCGGCTTTACCTCAAGGACGGCACCTATCAGCTAGCCCGCGAATACGAAGTGCAGTCCGACCGCGTGCATTACTTCAGCACCGAACGTGGCGAGTGGGAAGACATCCCGCTGGAGCTGGTTGACATCAAAAAGACGGAAGCGGAGGCCAAGCAGCGCGAAGACGAGCTGAAGTCGGAGGTGAAGGCGCAGGACGAAGAGGACAAGGCCGAGCGCGCCGCACGCAAAGAAGCCGCCTCGGTGCCGACGGAAGCCGGGGCATACTATGTCAACGGCACGACCCTGCAGCCTATTAAGGTGGCCGAGGCGAAAGTTGTAAACAACAAGCGCCGCCAGGTGCTGAAGGTGTTGAGTCCGCTGCCCATGGTTACCGGGAAAAGCACACTGGAGCTGGACGCGCTGCATGCCCCGCTCGTCATCGCGAAGCCTGACCCTGAGTTTTACATCCGGTTATCGGAGGATGAACGCTTCGGGATTATCAAGATGAGCGAGCACCAGGGCCATCGCGTGGCCGAGAAGATCACGCTGGTCCCGGTGACCAACGAGGTGATCGAGGAGCCGGAACTCGTGCCGGTCTACCGGAAGCAGACGGCGGATGGGGTTTACAAGATCTGGCCGCAGAAGCCGCTGGAGCCGGGCGAGTACGCGGTTGTGGAGTACACCGAGACCAAGATCAACATGCAGATTTGGGACTTTGCGATTTCGGGGTCGGCACGGCACTGAGGAGCAGCTCGAGGAATGAGTGGACAAGCTGTGGAAGGGTGGAGCAGGCATTCAGCCTGCCTTTGGACTTCACCCGGAAAAGACAGGCGAAACCAATCCCAACAGGAGAGCATACAGCGCCAAGGCGATCAGCGGCTGGTTACGTTGCCCGGTACCGACCTTAGCTGGCTGAGGTTTACCATAGAGCCAGACTCCGAAAGAGACAGGACTTGTAATGTCAGCGCAACCGATTCCTCCAATCTCACCTGAAGAATACCTTGAGGGTGAGCGGCAGGCCGAGTACAAGAGCCAATACTACAACGGGAAGATATACGCGATGTCCGGAGGCTCATTCACTCACGGACTGATCATTTTCAACATTGGCCGAGAGCTGGGTAACGCGCTGCTTGATACGCCGTGCGCGACGGTGGGAAGTGACGTCCGGCTATGTGTTTCGCCAACGGGACTCTATACATATCCCGACGTTCTTGTGGTCTGCGGCGAAGTCCGATACGTCGACCTGCGTCGCGACACGATCATGAACCCCACGGTCATTGTTGAAATTCTGTCCCCTTCCACCGAAGCAAGCGACCGAGGATTCAAATTCGCCCAATACCGCACGATCGAGACCCTGCAAGAATACGTTCTCGTCTCCCAAACCGAGCCGCGCATCGAGAAATACCGGCGCGATGGCAACGAATGGCGCTTCACCGAGTGCACCGGCTTAGACACGATATGCGAGTTCGCCAGCGTGAACTGCAAAATCCCCATGGCGAGGATCTACCACCGCGTCACTTTCGAACCCGTCTAACCGACGCTCGCCGGCACCCTCTCTTCCAGCAGCGCGTTGACCCGTTCCATCACCTCGAACGCATCCGCCACATACAGCACGTCAGCCTTGCCGCGAGCCCAGCCGCAGTTCGGATCCAGGTTCACCGCCCGGCGCTCCTTGATGAAACGCCAGCCGACCACGTGCGGCTCCTCGCCGTGGCAGCATGTCGCGAGCCCCTTGGGATGCCGAGGCGTCGAGCCGGTCTGTCCGACCTGGTTCATATGGGACAGGAACGGCAGGACAGCCTGCCCTTCCCCGCTAAGATCCACAAGCGATTTGCTGCTGCCTAGCGACGCCTGGCTCTTTTCCAGGAACCCGAGAATCAGGCGGCCGGCGTCGTCCGTGTGAGTGCGGCCATCCTTCTGTTTCTTCGTCCAACCGGCACCGGCGACGAAGAGCAGGCCTGCCTCGGGCCGGATGGTCTGCTGCTCGGACTTCGGCGCTTGCCGGCTCGTCACTACCGTACGCGTACTGACCCCCGGCGAATACTGCTCGATATTGTCGATCGTGTATGAGCCTGTGAAGGCCGGCGCGATGCCCGATTCCACGAGAACGAACCAGGGGTGCCCGGGACGCGAGGACACCGCCTCCATACGCTGCCGGTAAAGCCAGCGGGTCGCGCTCGTCTGGGTTAGCTGCGTGACATGAGTGTCGACGCGCCCACCCACCCGCTGCGCCACTCCCGCTAGGACCCGCGCCCAACGAGTGGTCTGAGCCGCCACAACCACGGTTGCGCCCGCCGCACGATACAGCGCCTCAGCCGCCGCCGCATCGGTCGAATAACGTGCCGCTGCGAAATCTTCGCCGCAGACTGCCAGGTAGCGGACCGCGTGACAATCGATGGCAGGCGCAACCTTTGCTCCGACCATCCCCAGCACCAGGTCGCCACCCAGCGCATGGGCGCACGCCAGCGCCTCGCGCGTCGCCTTGCTCAGAGTCCCGTCCGCTTCCGTGTGAGCCAGGAAAAGAATTGTTTCGGCCATTGCTTTACTCCGCCGCCACCCAGTCCGCGATCTCTTTCGCAATCGCTTCCGCCGACAAATCCTTGACAATCCGGGTCTCGCGCTGCGCCTTCGGCAATGTCACGCTTTGAAACTCGATACCGGCGCCAAATTGAGCCGCTTTCGCCTTCTGGAGTGCCGGCATAATTGCGCGCATGTTCTGCATTCCGATCTGCGGGTTATTCGTGGGTTCCCTGAGATTGCCGGTCGCCCATCCGAACACGGCCGGCGGAGCCGAGCAAACCGAGACCTGGTGCTGCCCGCCTTCGATCCGTTCCAGTACGCGCAGCGAACCGTCTTCACCCACCGTCAATTGATCAACGCCCTGAAACTGCTCCGTAATCCCAAGCCGCTCGCCCAGCATTTGCATCGTCGCCCCAGCGCCTCGCGATGCCGATTCCCAACCGCCGAACAGCAGCAGCCGCGATTGATCGAGACCCGGAATCGCTTCGATAGCGCTCGCCAGTGCAGCCGCTACATCGGCCGAATCCGTGAAGCCGTTTGCTACGCCGTCGATCGCCACCAACTCCAACGGCACCCGTTGAGCGACGGTCATCATCACCTGCTGCAGCTTGGCTTTGGGCGCAACGCTTACCAGCCAGACTTTGCTCCCCGGAAATTGCCGTGCCAGGTGTGCGGCCTCGTAAAGTGCATGGGCCGACCACGGGTCCAGCACATGAGGCAGAAGCAATTCGTTCTTCAGAGCCGGACCTTTCGGACCGCTAATGGGCTCCAGTGTCTGCAGAGGATCGGGCACGATTCCTCCGCAGACCACAATCTGATACGCAGTATTCATGAATTAGTTTTCAGCGGAATGAAGTCCGCCGCCACCGGCTCGCAGGGCGACGTTGTCGCAGTTCCAGGTGCACGCGCCACAGTGCACGCACTTCTCGCGATCAAACAGAGGGATGTCGCCGCCCTCTGCGTCGGGGATGATCGCCTCTCCCGAACAGATCTCGACGCACGACTGCGCAAGGCACATAATGCAACGCTCTTTGTCCAGGAACTCGATATGATCGGCAAAGTTCGGAGCGGCCTGCACCTTGCCCCCGAGCAGTAACGCATCCTGGTGGCTCAGCAGCAGCTCGCCGTCGTAGATCACCTTGGGCCATCCGCTGCGGTCCATCAGGTGATCGTGAAGCGGGAGGGCATTAAGCTTGCATTCCACCAGCATGTCTACGATGTCGTCGAACGGGATGCGATCACCGTAATAGGATTCGATTGTGGGACGGTCTCCGTTCGACGCTTTGGAATGAACGTTGAGACGCCCCTTCGTCACACCCGCCAGCGCCATGCCGACCAGGCCCGTGATGAAACCTCGATGGAACCCGTTGCGAGCGTTCTCGGCTGTCCGGGATTCTGATTCCAGCCAACTCTGGCGGCGACGCTCGACGTATGCGCGGTCGAGATTCTCCTTCGTGAACGGAGCATTCTGGCGCAGCAACTCGATCACGCCTTCAGCTAGTTGCGCGCCGGTGGTCCATGCTTCATCGACACCCGAGCCGGTCAGTACGTTGGTGCTGCCCGATCCCTCGCCGATGCGCGCGTAGCCGTTTCCCACCAGCCAGGGCTCGCCACGCCGGCCCGATTCCAGGATGCTCTTCGCGCCCCAGCTCCGCAGCTTGCCGCCCTTCGCATAGCGCCACAGGTAGGGATGCTGGATGAAGTGCTGTAGATAACGATACGAGTTGCGAACCGGGTTTTGGAACCAGGACGGCAGGAAGATGCCGGCCGATGCCGTGTGATTCGGGTGAACGTAGAAGAACCCAAAGATCTCCGGCTCCGGATAGCCGAGCGTATGGATGATCGTGCCCGGAGCGAGGTCGACGCTTTCCGGAAGATCGATCACCATCTTGGTCCCCACGGCCCATTCCACCCGCTCAAAGCCGGGAGGCGTGCCGAAGTGACTGTCGATTGCGCGGCCAATGGGGCCCACAGGTCCGTCGGCGACCACGGTCAGAGCGGCGCGAATCTGCATGCCTTCGTCGCCCTCCTGCGCCGCCAGCCGCACGCCCGCGACACGGTGGTCTTCGATGATGGGCTCCGCCACAGGCATACCCGGCCAAACCTGCACCGTGCCCACCTGCATCAGTTGCTCGCTGACCCACTGGTTGAACTGCCCGATCGACAGCAGGAACCCGCCATGCTTGCGCAGAAACCCCGGCGTCCACGGAAGCTCCACGGCCTGCAAGTTCCGATCCGCGAAAACCGAGGTGACAGCATCCGAGAAACGAAGGGACAAAGGCCGCCGGCTCGCTCCAAAAGGGTCGAACAGGTAGACCACCTTCTCCTGACCGACCGGCGTCGCCATCGGAATCTGCGACAGATCGATATTCGGGAACGAATGCCGTATACCGCGAGCGCGCGTGACGGCTCCGGAAACCCCGAAACCGAGACCGTCCGCGCGCTCGTAGCAAACAACCTGCGGCGGAATGGCAAACTCGGTCAGCGCGGGCGCCAGCGTGGTGAGGAATCCGCCCATGGCTGGGCCAAACCCTACACCAACAATGTCGACATCCATTTCCGCCATGTTGGGTCCTCTACTGTGGGTAATCCAACGCCGCCGGTATCATGACCCTCGTCAAAGCATCCGCAGCGCGATCTTTCGCCAGTTGCGACCCGGTAAGGCAGCCGTCCAGCTTGGCCCGCAGCCGCATGAACGGCTGTAGACCGTCCGTACGGGCGCACGGTCCGGCTTTGGAAGGATGCGATCCGTCGTTCGCAATCACGTCCACCGCCACGCTCGAAATACCGGGAATGGTGGCTTCAAGGTCGATCAATTCATCGGCTTGGTAGCAAGCCTCGCTGTCATCCCAGCAGGGGTGCCGGTTGTAGCCGTGCACCAGCTCGGCGCAGATGCGGCCCACTTCGCCCGCGGTGCGCGCCGCTTGAACGTGGCACAGGTCGGTAAAGAAACGCACGGTATCGGCCGCGGCGTCCGAACCCGCCCCCAACTCGATGACGTCGAGAATAAACGACCGAGCCGCGAGCAGCCAGCACAGAGCGTCGGCGAGAGGGAAGGTCACGCCTTGTCGATTGCTGTGATACAGCGTTGCTCCGTTCGCGTCCCGAGCGTCCTGCAGGTGCTGGACAGTCCACAGCCACATTTGCATCGCGGTTGCAACCGAACACGCGCCGGTGCCGGGGAACCCGGACGCCACCTCGCGCATTTCCGTCACCCAGTCGCGGAACTGCGATAGAAAGACCTCGTTCACCATCGTGACGGAGAGCTGACGACGCTGCACCGCTTCCGGGCCTTCGTACGTCGCTTCCAGTTGCGCGTCCATCCACTTGTGACCCAGGAAACCGGGGCAATCCTCAGTGATGCCGTAGCCGCCCATCAGGCTGACGGCCTCGCGCATCATGTTGGCGCCATGGCCGGTGTTCCACAATTTGCAGGCGGGACAGAGGACGTTGGCCAACGAATCGAGCAGGACAAACTGCACGACAGGATCGTCTTCCAATGCGCCGAACTGCTTCCCGTTGCGCGCCCAACTCGGTTGGCGCCGTAAGTCGAGGTACTCAAGCGCGTGCTTCTGCACCTTGCGGAGTGCTTTGAAAGCCGCGGAGCCGCCCTTGATCCCCTGCTCAGCGAGCAGACGGTCCTTTTCCTTCTCGAGCGGGTCGAGCTTGTCGAACAGCCGCGCTGCCTGAAATCCCAGCGACGCGCCAGCCTCTCCAGTCGCCCACACGTCGAGCAGCCGATGCAACGCGTCGGGCTTCTGCTGTAGTCCCAGTTCGTAACGCGGCGAGCCCGGCGGCACAGAACCGCCGCCGCGAAAACGGTCGCGCTGGTAACGGATCACCGGCTCGACGGCCGACAACAATTTCGCGGCGGTCATCAACCCCACCGTGACGCGCGTGCGTCGGAAGACGGCTTCGATGATCTCGGCGTGGTTGAAATTGGGCACAATCACACCGTCTTTGACGGTGTAGCCGCCGACGATGCGGTTAGCGGGTACACGAAGTTGGAAGATTGGATCGCAGGTGGAAGAAAGCTGATGAACCAGTTTCCGCGTGGGAGCTCCCGAGTCGAAGGTGCCGGCATCGGTGTTCTCAAGAATCACCATGAAGCTGCCCTTGATCCGCGCGTCGCCCGAATCCACCGCCGCCGTGACGAAGTTTGCGAAGCTCATGTTCGTGATGAAGCGTCCGCGTTTATCCACTTCAAGGATGGGGTCTTTGCCTTCTTCCCATTCCGCGATCCGAACACGTCCCGCCAGCAGTCCGGTTTCAACTCCGACGTAAGGAAGCGGTTCCGTCAAACAGAACGCGCCGCGCCAGATCTCGCGGCCTTCGTCCGGCGCCGGAGGCGAGCAGCGGCTCATGTACCACGCGCGTTGCTCCTCCGTACCGCGCTCGTGAATCGGGGCCAACGCCAGGCTGCCGGCCAGGCTTCCGGTCGCCGCGCCCGCATCCACCCAGGCCAGTTCAAACGCAATGAGCGCCAGCGCGAGATTCTTTGGCCCCTCGATGTAGCCGCCTTCTTCTGGTTCGAGGCAGGCGGAGGTGATGCCTGCCGCGTCGAATTCCTTGAGCAGCGCCGCCTTCGCATCCGTCCAGGTGTGCGTATTACGGCCGCCGTTCGCGACCAGTCGCGCCACTGGACCACGAGCCACGGCGCGCGCCGATTGCACCAACATCTGCAGATCCAGCCGGTCCGCGAAACGCCACATGATCTGGCGAATATCGTCTCCAGGCAAGGTTCGGAGAGTTTCCAACGGCGCCTTCGCAGTCGTAGTGCCCATTACTCCACCTCCTTGTAAGCCATAGAAAAAGCAATCGATCTGCCAGTGGGGATACGCCCTTAAGTTGCTGGGTTCAAACAAGCCAGGAGGTGCAACTGGGTGAAAACTCGCGACTCGCAACCTACGGGCCGGAGTTGGATTGCGGCAATTGGCGCAATCAGACGCGGATCACCGGGCAAGGCGATTCCCGAATGATGCCGTAGGCGTTCGTCCGCAAGCGGCCCATGAATTTACGGATGCACCCCTGCCCGATCACCATCAGGTCAGCCTGCTGACGCAGGGCGGCCTCACGCATCACCTGAGCAATATTGCCCGATTGCACTGCGATAGGCGCCTTGATCTCCAGGTTCCTCATCAGGCCTTCCACCGACCGGGAAGCCCTTTCCAGCGCCGACCGATGCGTTACCAGGTGTTCAGCGCCATCTTCGTACCACGGCACGGCATGCACGAAGGTGAGTTTCGCTTCATAGGATGCAGTCATGGCCGCAGACCATTCGATCGCGTTGGTCATGTCGCTTTTCAGATCCACGCCACAAATGATCGATCGAAACGTTCGCGGCCCGGAATACTCCGGAACATGAGCGCCCGTCCAGACCGGACAATCGCAATCATGCAGAACCTTCGCGGTCGTTGACCCCAGCAGGAGGTGCCGGAACCAGCCGCGACCATGGCTCGGCAACATCACAACGTCCACGTGCTCGTTTCTGGCGGACTCGACGATTCGCAATGCCGGGTCGCCTTCTTCGAGCATGCAGCGAACGTCCACACCCACAAACTGAGACTTCACGAAATGTTTCAACTCCTCCCCGGTCGACCAGCGCAGGGCTTCCAGGTCGACGATCGGAGCGTACGGTTCCACGGGAGGCTGATTGTAGGGAGGAATCTGGAGGACATGCAAAACGACCACCGCCGCGCCGAAATGCTGTGCGACGCCGCAGACCTGGTCAGCCCAGGCGGTGCCGGGGTCGGAGAAATCGACCGGAAAGAGGATCGTGCGTATGGGAAACATTGTGCCGGCCTCTTCATTCGAGGAGTGCACTCCGGCTTCCCGGATCATCCCTGATTTAATTCAGAGAATTACCCTGACAGGCTCAAGCAGTGTGTGAGTTACCAGGCGCATTCAGTGTGTGGTTCTGCGCAGGCAGATAGTCCACCGGATACCCTGCATCCCTCCAGGCCAGGAAACCGCCTTCGAGCGGTCGCACATGCTGGACGCCCCGTCTCTTCAGCTTGAGCGCCGCACGGGCGCTCGTGGCTTCGTTGGGTCAAGAACAATAGAGAATGGCCTCCAGGGTATCGGGTATCACCATAACCTCAATTTCATCCCGCCGGATCAGACGCGCTCCCGGGATGAAGCCTTCGGGCCATTCGACCGGATTGCGCAGATCAACAATCAGCAGTTCTTCGCCGTTGTCGACCCGCTGTTTCAGCACTTCCGGCGTGATTCTGGCAATTCGCAACTTGCGGTAGAAGCGCCTACGCTGGAAGTACTTGATTCCAATGTGGAGGGCCAAAGCGCCGCCGAGCAGCAGGCCAAGCCAGGTTCCCATCCGCCCCATGTAATCGAGCAGCTTGTCGATCTCGGAGCGAAACACCCAGCCGAGAAACGCAAAGGTGCCGGCCCACAGGAACGCACCGGTAATATCCACGAGAAGGAACCGCCATAGGGCTAATCGAAACATTCCCGCCATCGGGGTGGCAATGGTCGACAAGCCGGGAACGAACTTGGCGAATAGCAGGAGACGCGGTCCGTACTTTGTGTAGACGTCCTCGGTCTGACGCACGCAGGAATCCGGCTCCAGGGAAATACGGCAGAGCAAACGAAGGACTGAGCCGCCACGAAAACGGCCCAGGCAGTACCAGAGAGAGTCGCCTAGGACGCACCCCACCACGCCAACCGCAACGCACGTGGAAAAATCGAGGCGGCCAATTCCGGCCAATGCACCGGCGCCGACCAGCAGCGGCGCGGCCGGCAGCGGCAGCCCCGCCTGTTCGATGAGGACGAACAGGAAGAGTACCGTGTAACCGTGGTCTCCGAGAAAGCGAAGCAACGGGTGCACTTTCCTAGTATCGCTGGCATCATGTTGTCAATGGGCTTCCTCATCGATCACGTGTTCATTTGTACCTCCGTTGGAGCCCCGGCCGCCGATGCGCTTGTCGCATTCGGCCTGACCGAAGGCACGCCCAATCGGCATCCCGGCCAGGGTACGGCGAACCGGCGATTCTTTTTCGAAAACGGAATGCTGGAGTTGATTTGGGTTGAAAACCCCGAGGAAGCACAGAGCGAGCAAACGCGTGCCATGCGTCTTTGGGAGCGCTGGTCTGAAACCGGCCAGGGCGCATCGCCGTTTGGCATCATTCTGCGGCCCGAGCCCGGTCCCGGAGAGCCGTGTCCGTTTCCATCATGGGAGTATCGGCCGCCGGCCATGCCCGAACTGGTGCTGCGGGTCGCTTCCGAAACGGCGCTAAGCGAGCCGATGTGGTGTCTCTTCGATGACGTGCCTACGGGTAGAAGGCGCCAGCCGCTCGGGCACGCGGCGGGTATGCGCAGCATCACTCGAGTGGGCCTCGTATGCCCCGGGCTCGGCGAGTCTTCAGTCACTGCGTCGATCGCAGCACGCAACATTATCACTCTCCAGCCCGGAGACGAACACCTGCTGGATGTGGAATTCGATGCTGGCAAGAGCGGCAATCGGAAAGACTTCCGTCCCGATCTGCCGTTAGTTCTGCGCTGGTAGAAACCGTGGAAGGAAAGTTATCATTGCTTGCGGCGACGCTGCTCGGTATTGCACTGCCTCTGATTTCTGCGCATACCTCGAGGATTTGAAGGATGTGGAAGGGGAGCAGGCATTCAGCCTGCCTTTGGATGCCCCAGGAATGCACCGGCAAAACGCATTCGATTCGGTTGGGGCTATGCTGTTTTCCTAACGCACCGACAAGCACCGGTTGCAAACGGCGCACAACTCACTGGTATCGCAGCGCCTCAACCGGATCGACCCGGCTGGCGCGTCGCGCCGGCAACCAGACGGCAATCCACGAGACCATCCCAAGCAGAATCGGCACCGCTGCGAAAACTAAAGGATCGTGAGTTCGCACCCCAAACAGCAGGCTCTCCAACAATCGCGACAGCGCCCAAGCCGCGATGACTCCGGCCGCGACGCCCGCTGCCGCAAAGGTCATGCCTTCCCGAACCACCATCCCCCGCACTCGATGCGCCTCCGCACCCAACGCCATGCGTATCCCAATCTCACGCCGCCGCTGTTCCACCGCGTAGGCCATTAGCCCATAAACCCCAATCGCTGCCAGCAGCAGCGCCGAGCCGCCGAACACCAGCATCAGCAACATGTTGAACCGCTGCCGCTGCATCGAGAGGGACACAATCTCATCCATCACGAGCACCTCGGACACCGGTAACCCTGTCGTTTGCCGAATCTGTTCGCGAATCGGCGAGACCAGGGCGCCTGGTTTGCCCCGCGTCCGGAACATCCACGACAGCGGCATCATCCGCGCAAACTGAGCATTCGCCGCATCCGGAAGCTGGGCTTGTGGAACATACATGATTGGCCGCGGCGCGCTGCCGAGCTCCTCGAAGCGTACATCGCCGACAATCCCGACAATCTGTCGCGCGGGCTCTCCCTGGAAGTACTTGTCCAGCCCCTTCCCAACCAAAATGCGATCTCCCAGCGGGTCCGAATTCGGCCAATAATGTTTCGCCATTGCCTCGTTGATGATGACAACGGCCGGCGCCTTGGTGTCGTCGCGCCCCGTGAAGACCCGGCCGCGCCGCAACGGAATCCGAAAAACCTCAAAAAAGTCCGCCGAAACACTCGCCCAGCCCACGTCACGATCGTCAGGCTTGGAGCGGCCCAGGATATCGAAGTTTATGTCGTAGGTCCCGGTCTGTAACGGAAGGCAGCAGCCTGCACTCGCCGCCACAACCCCCGGAAGTGCCCCAATGCGATCCAGGGTAGTGCGGATTGTCGCCGACGCGGCGACCGTCTTTTCGTATTTCGGGCCGGTGAGAGACGTTCGCATGGTGACGACGTTGCCGGTGTCATAGCCGCGGTCCACGCCACCAAGCGCCAGGAAAGTCCGGGTCAGCAGTCCCGCGCCTGCCAGGAGCACGACCGCCAGCGTCACCTCGGCCACCACCAGCAAGCCGCGAGCCCGGTTCTTTTGTCCAGCGCTGCTCTTCATGCCGACACTCAGACCAATCCGCGAACCCTGGAAAGCCGGAAGGAGTCCGAATGCGATCCCGGTGGCAAATGAGAGTGCCAGCCCGAATCCGAGCATCCGCCAATCCAGGCTCACCGATTTTCCGTTTTGCCCGACCAGGGGCAGGTCCGCAGTGTTAACGGCGAGTAGAGCCCGAATCCCGGCATATCCCAACCATAGTCCGGCGGCGCCTCCGGCAAACGACAGGAGAAGACTCTCGGTGAGGAGTTGCCGAACCATCCGTCCGCGCCCAGCGCCGAGCGCCGCGCGAATCGCCATTTCCTGCTGCCGCCCGGTGACCCGTGCCAGAAGCAGGTTGGCCACGTTCGCACATGCGATCAGCAGCACCAGGCTCACGGCGCCCGCAAAAACGATGAGGCCGTAGCGCGTGCCTGAATCGCCAATCAACGCGCGCCGAAAATCCATCACGCGAAACGAATCCTGCGGACCGAAGTCTTTCGGAAAGCGGGCGTGATACGCACGCGTCGACGCTTGCACGCGTGCGTTGGCCTGGCTGAGCGTTACGCCGCTCCTGAGGCGCGCGATGACCGAGAAGCTCACTGCCACATCGGAAGTATTAGGGTCGATCTGAAGGGGAAGATAGACACCCGGCAGGTGGTCCGGGCCGATCTCCTGCATCATCGGGTTGTCATCCACGACTCCGATGACGGTGTAAGGTTCGCCGCTGAGCGAAATCGTCTTGCCCACGATACCCCGGTCGCCTCCAAATCGGCGCTTCCAGAGCGCATCGCCCAAAACGGCGACGTGCGGACCGTTTGGGAGATCGTCGTCCGGAGCAAACGTGCGCCCTCGCAGAACACGAACACCAAGGCAGCGGAAGATTGCTTCGGAAAGCTGCATCGAGTACCACTGCTCCGCCACGCCATCGGCGGTGTAGTTCACAAAACGACTGGAAAACGCCGAGACGTCCTGCAGCACGCCGGTTTGCGTTTGCAAGTGTACGAATCGCGCCGGCGACGCTCCCCAACCGAAGTTCCCTGCACCGTTTACATCCACGCTCGGTCCCACGATTCCCACCGCGACCAGGCGATCGGGTTCGAAGACCGGGAGAGGACGGAGGATGACATTATTGACGATCGAGAAAATCGCCGAGGTGGCTCCGACGCCGATCGCAACCGCGGCGATCGCGGTAACCGTGAAGCCGGGCGTCTTCAGGAACATGCGCACGGCATGTTTCAAGTCGTCGATAAGATCGCTCACCGGCACAGTATAGCTGGTCAGCGGTCAGCCGCGGCTTGACTAAGCGCTGAAAGCAGAGCGCTCTGGAAACAACTTCCTCCGGAAGGACAAAATGCCGCCCCGCCAACGTGGCAGGTTCCCTAAACGCGCCTGAGGCGCGCGCGCCGCGCTGAAAGCTGATAGCTGAAGCTGATCGTTAATCGCTAATCGCTGAAAGCTCCTCAATTGACCGATTTGCCGTCGGACAGCGACTTCACCATCGCTTCCAGGCTCTGCCGATTCAGTGGATCAGGCGCTTGCTCGAGCGCTTTCTTCGCATGCTCCAGCGCCTTTTGGTTTTCGCCAAGCGCCGCGTACCCGCGAGCCAGACCTACATGCGTCGGCCACGCGTCGCCGTTTCGTTGCGCGTTGTACTCGAAAACTTCCATTGCCTCTTTCGTCTTCTTCAGAGTGAGCAGTTGGCGTCCATACTGGTGAATTTCGAGAGCGGTCGTCGTCGGAAGTTTAATCGCGGTCTCCATGAGGCTCTTCGCTTCCGTGTCACGGGAAAGCTTGGATAACACAAGGGCCTTCGTGCTCAGCGTGTTGAAGTTCGACTGGCCTACAAAAGGCATGCTGATCGCCGCATCCGCCCATTTCAACCCGTCCTCAAGATGAGTATTGGCTTGGACGCAATATTGGGCCGCCGCGACATAGCCTTGATAGCTGAATCCGGGCACAGTCGTCAGTTCGTGACGCAGGCGCGTGACGTAAATGTCGTCAACATTGTTGACTTTGATATTTAACGGCACCGCCAGCTCTTCCCATTGCAGTTCGACGGTTGCTTCGGTCGGACGGCGGCCGGTGAATTCGTACGTCAGCCACTCGCGGTATTCGTTCTTATGCGGCTTCACGTTCACGCGGAGAGCGTCTTCGCTGTCATCGTAAAAGAAACTGCCCCAGGCGCCGGCATTCTTGGAGAAGATGATGGTCCACTCGTCCTGGCCGGGAATCATGTGCAGGCCGTAGCGTCCGGCCGGCAGGGATTTGCCTTCCACGTTCACGTCGTTCGAGATCGCAAAGACCGTATTCTCGTTCGCTCCCGCACGCCACGGGTCGGGCTTGCCGTTACCAAAACCCAGATTGGTGAGGCCATAAGGCACCAGCTTGCCCCAAATCTGGCCGCGGCGATCCGAGCCGTCGGGACCGTGAACAGCCGGGCTGGAATAGTCAATCGATACCCGCACCGGACCGATAAACTGGGTCACCGACGCTTTCTGGTTGTTGCCACTGGGCGGGAGCGTCAGGCCCGGAACCTGGGCGACGAGCGCTCCACCGATGGCAAAAGACAGCGAGACACACAGTAATTGACGCATCCCATGAAGACGCGCGAGACCGTGTTTCGTTTGATTACGTCAACATCTGCGCGGCAGTCATGGCATAAACACGCGCGCAGCTTGCGACTGCATCAAGACTGACGAATTCATGGGGCCCGTGCGCAACCGATAGCATTCCTGGTCCATAGGCTAACGCCGGAATCCCGCGAGCGCTATAAAAGCGGGTTTCGAGCAGCCCGGGGCACATTTCGAACACAGGTGTCTTTCCGGCCACTTTTTCCACCGATTGCGCCAACGCGCGGGCGAGAGGCTCCTTCGAGTCGGTGCCCGCCGCTTCGCCTTCCTGCAGAATTACGTATTCCAGTTCGATGCCGCGCTTCCGCTGGCCTTCGAGGACTTCGATGAGCCGCGCTTTCTCGGCTTTAAGATCCTCCTCGGGATTAATTCGGCGGTCGATTGTAAAGCGGCATTCGTCGGGAACGACGTTGAAGCCCGTGCCGCTGCGGCATTCGCCGCCCATCATGAGAATGGAACTGCGCGCGGCATCTGGCGAAATCGAGAACTGCGTGCGGCGGCCGGCAGCCTCGCGCTTAAGCGCTCTCAGGGCTTCCGCTACCTCGATCATTTTTTCAAAAGCGTTCACTCCGCGGCATTCCAGGCCGGCATGGGCCGTTTTACCCTTCACCGTGATCGCTATGGAAATGGCTCCGCGACAGGCGTTCCAGACCACGCCGCCGGTGGGCTCGGCCGTCAACATGCCAATGCCATTTGCGCCGAGCAGGCCCCAGGCGGCGAGCCGCGCGGACCCGTTTCGCCCTCCCGTCTCTTCATCCGGCACGAACGTCAGGCCGATTCTACCGTTCAACTCGATCCCGCTCATCTGGAGCGCGCGCACCGCGTAGATCTTGGCCGCCAGGCCGCTCTTCATGTCGCCGGAACCCCGGCCGAAGAGATGATCGACCCTGCGAATCGGTTCAAACTGGCTCGGACTCTGCGCCGGGACGACATCGTAGTGCCCGTGGAAGTACAACGTCCTCTCCCCCGAACCGTAAAACGCGAGAATGCTGGGCCATACGCGGTCTTCGTCGTCTCGATGCGTGTGAACGCTCGGCTCGATACCGATCTGGCGCAGCTTGCCGATCAGCAGCTCCGCGCAGCGTTCCAGATGATTGCCTGGCGGATTCTCGGTTGCCACGGAGACCAACTCCCCGGTGAAGGCGGCCATCTCCTCGCGCAGGGAGGCGATGCAGTCGGATATGCGATCCACTCTGGTACAATCGCACATCCAGAAGCCATGAGAAACACTGTTCTCAGTCTGTGCGCGATTCTCGCGAGCCAGAGTATGGCGTGGGCGACCTGGTCGGTCATCGCGGTCGACCGCGGCAGCGGCCGGGTAGTAATCGCATCATCGACGTGCACCGGCACAACAGACGATTTTTTGAAAGACATCCAGGCGGTAGTCGTGCCGGGCAAAGGTGTGGCGGCGTGCCAGGCGGGAGTCGACGGAACGCATCAAAACCAGACCCTGGTATTCAATGAGTTGCAGCATGGAACCGACCCGGCGAAAATCATCGAGCTTCTGAGCCAGGACCCGGCGTTTCAGTCCCGGCAGTTCGGCATTGTCGATCTCGAAGGACGCATGGCCGGCCATTCTGGGCTGACCAACGGCTTCGTTACACAGGACCTGCATGGCCAGGTGCCCGGAACTGAGATCTTCTATTCAATACAGGGGAACATTCTCCGCACGGGTGCTGTCGTGCCCAACGCAGTGAAGGCATTCGTCGCGGCGACGGGCGGCATTACCGATCGCGTGATGGCGGCGATGGAAGCCGCCGACGCCTCAGGCGGAGACAGCCGCTGCACCTGCCAGACGCCGCCGGTTCCACCTGAGAATGCGTCATTTCCGTGCACGATTCGAACGTCGCTCGTTGCTTACATTCTGGCGGCAGATCCCAAAGATGCCAATGGACCGGCCGGCGAGCCGAACTCACACAACAATGGCAAATACGCGATGTATATAGCGGTTTCGCAACCGAACCAGGGGCCGAAGTTCAACGAAAAGCCGGGCGAGGATCTGAATCCGGTAAAGACGTTGCGTATGCGCTACGACACATGGCTGAAGGCGCATCCGGAGTTTAAGCGTTAGGAAGGAGAGATGATGCGATCGGTATTCGTCATTGCCTTACTAATTGCGGCGAACGCGCAAAACCCACCCGCCGGTCCGCGCGGCGGAGGCAACCGGCGCTTCGGGCCGATTCAAACGATGACCTTGACGACCATTGCCTGGCCCGACGGCGGCTTGATCCCGTCGAAGTACACGCAAGCCGGACCTGAAATCTCTCCCGGCTTGCAATGGAGCGGCGCACCTCAGGGCACGGTCAGTTTTGTGCTGCTCTTCCACGACGTCGATACGGTCGTGAACGGGTCAAGCGACGACATCCTGCATTGGATGCTGTGGAACATTCCGGCGACGGCCACCAGCATTGCCCCGGGCCGGCCGGATGGCTTCGAGTGGGAAGACGGCACGCGCCAGCTCAGTGCGAGCGGGTCGCGGTATCGTGGTCCGGGCGCCGCCGCCGCGGGTCCCCTGCATCACTACGTTATGGAGATCTTTGCCCTCGACACCATGCTCGACATTAAGGTGAATGCACAAGGCCCCCAGGAACCGAACCCGAACGTGCAGACCATCCGCAATTCAGTCATGCAAGCTATGGTGGGACATATCCGGGGCAAGGGAGCGTACGTCGGCCTTTTTCACAGGACGCAATAAGTGAGGTTGGGGGACTGTGGAAGGGTGGAGCAGGCATTCAGCCAGCCTTTGGAAGTGCTGGAATACGCTAAGGCATAGCCGAAACGCTGCGCCAGCATTTCTAAACGCCGGCTGAAGCCCGCTATACCTTCCACCCGCCTCCAATCAGTCTTCGGTTCTGGCTCCCGGCGGTTCGCTGATCCGAAGAAGCTCCTCCAGATACCCGCCCCAAATCTTGGGCAAGCTATGCGTCCCGTGCCCGCGCGTCTCATCCGAAATCGGAATCAGAATATATCGCCCGTGCTTCACCCGCTTGATCTCTTTTTCCATGATCCCCAACTCCGGTGGATTCACCTGGTCGTCCGCGGAATTAATCGCAAACAGCGGCGCCTTGATGGATTCGAGCTCCGGCTCGGGATTGTAATCGCGGGAGCAATCGTATTGATACAGCATGTCGTCGATATTCGTCGATTTCAACCGTCTCTCAACCTGCTCATTAAATAGCTTATCCGCCGCGGCTGCCGTGGGAGCCTGCTTCTGCATCTGCAGCGGGCTGCTGGTCATCACCATCAACGTATAGATTGCCGATTTCAAACCATCCTGCGATCCCGGCTGCAGCGCGTCAATGACCATGCGGCGGAAGAACCGGTTTCTTCCGGAAATCTGGATCGGCTCGCTGGCCAGCGGCATGAGCGCGTCCATGAAATCCGGGTACCGCTCGCCCCACAACCACGTATGCATGGCGCCCATCGAAGTGCCCATCACCAGCCGCAGACGGTTCGCGTGCAGGCCGTCGGTCACGAGGCGGTGCTCGAGTTCCACCATGTCCTCGTATCCGTAATGCGGGAATTTGCGGCCTAGGCCGTCGCTGGGCTTGGTCGATTTCCCATGCCCGATGTCGTCTGGCAGAATGATGAAGAACTTCGTCGCATCCAGTAAACCACCCGGGCCGAAGAGCACGCCCCCAAACTGCTCCGACAAAAACGCCTTTCCCGTTCCGCCCGTGCCATGCATGATCAGGACGGCGTTGTCCCCTTTGAGCGTACCGACTGTCGTGTAGTGCAGCTTCAGCTCCGGCAGTGTCTCGCCGCTACGGAACTTGTAATCGTGAACGGTGAAATCGCCCTCCTGGGGCTCGGGATAGTTCGCCGCAAACGATACGCCCAAAGCGGCGGCCAGTACGAAGACAACCCGCATCTCAACTCCCCTTACGCCAGGCCTGCTGGAGCTTTTCGGCAAAGAACGAAGACGGTCTCTGGAGGCGAGGGGCATGAACAGAGGCCGCAGAGGCCGCCGGCGCAGGAGCGGGCTTCGACTCCCCTGGAGCTTCCGAAGCTGCTGCCGCGGGCTCCTCCGCCGGGTTGCTGTCCGGCTGGTGCTGCGGTTGCGGAGGAGCCTCCGGCTTGGTCTCTTCCTCGAAATACCGCTGCTTTTTCAGCACCGACCGATCGAGCGCCGTGTTGTACATCGTCCAGCAGCCTTCCACCGCGCGATCCTTGGCAATCGCCGCCCGCATGCACTCCATCTTCGAATCGAGATTATCCAGATGATGGAGCAGCAGGGCTTCGGGAAAGAGCGGCACTTTCGGCGAGCCATACTCCAGTTCGCCGTGATGGCTGACGATCATGTGCTCCAAAAGCCTGCGCAATTTCGGTGGGAAGCCGGGTATCGCCGCGACCTTCTCGTGAATCATCTGAAGGCCGATGATAATGTGACCCAGCAACTGCCCATCCGTGCTGTATCCGAACGTGCGCTCATAGGTCAACTCGGACGTCTTGCCGATATCGTGCAGAATCGCGCCGGTCAGCAGCAAGTCCAGGTCGATGTCTTTGTAGTGCGTCGCCATCACGCGCGAGAGATGGCAAACCGACAGGACGTGCTCAATCAGTCCGCCGAAGTACGCATGGTGAACGGTCTTGGCGGCGGGAGCCGTGCGGTACATCGCGGCAAACTGCTCGTCGTCGAGAAACGCACAGAGCAGCGCCTTCAAGTACGGGTTCCCGATGCCCTCTACAATCCCGCGCAACTCCGCGAACATCTCGGCGCTTTCGCGCAACGAGCAGGGGAAGTAGTCCGCAAAATCGACGTCGGTATCCTCCACGCGCACCATCTTGTGAATGGTGAGTTGAGGACGATTATGGAAGATCTGGATCAGTCCTTTGGTCTTGACGAAATCGTCGCGGCCAAACGTATCCATCACCTCCGCGACGTTGTCCCACATCTTGGCGTCAAGCTCGCCCGTGCGATCGCCAAGCATCATCGAGAGATAGGGTTCTCCCGACTTTTTTTGCCGTATGTCTTTCGCGTGAACCAGGAAGGTGGTATGAACGGTCTGGTTCGCCTGGAAGTCGCTAACGTAGAACGACTTCATGTCTCATTTCGAGGACGACGTGGTATCTTTCGACTTCGTTCCGGGGATCGGAACCGTCCACAGCAGCTTCTTGTGACGGGGCTTGTTGGAGACTTCCGACTTGCTGATGGTCTCGGGTTTGAGCTGTGCCGGGTCGCTCCAGGCAGTGTTCTTGCCCGGTGCGGCGCCTGTGTCGACATAACCGGCTTTGATTTCGAGGAAGGCATCCTGGCGGAGCTGCGTAAGGTACGACCGCATCGCCGGCTGCATGCGCGGCGCATACAGCTTATCCATGATTTCGTTCTCGACGTCCGCAAGGTCTGCCTGACCAGAGGACTGATGCTCGTCGACACGCAGGATCAGAAAACCGTTATCCAGTTTGATCGGATCAGTGACGAAGCCTTTGGGCTTGTCCCAAACTGTTGACTCGATGTTGGCGGCCAACTGCCCTTTGCTGAACCCGCCAATGTCGCCGAAGTTCTTTGCTGTGGCAGCATCATCCGAGTTGTCGCGCGCCATTTCGGCAAAGCGTTCGCCCTTGCGCGCGCGCGCCACGAGATCTTTCGCCTTCTTCTCCGCAGCCGCCACCCCAGCGGCGTCCTTGCCTTCGGTCGAAATCAGGATCTGGCGCAGGAACAGGCGTTCGTCGCGAACAAAGTCGGTTTTGTGCGCGTCGTAGTAAGCCTGAACCTCGTCGTGCTTGATGTTCATCTTCCCACCGACTTCCTGCCGCACGACGTGCTGCCGCAGCATGGCATTCTTGGTTTCGGCTTTCCAGTCCTCGAACGGCATACCCGTCTGCTGTCGTACGTAGTCGTGAAACTTCTCGACATCGGCAAGCTTCGATTCGCGCTGCAACTCGTTGACGTACTTGTTGAGGTCAGAGTCGACGTTGATGTTGAGATCCTTCGCCTTGCTTACGAGCAGGCGCTGGTCGATTTCCTCGCGTAACAGGTCCTTTTCGTGTTCGGCCATAGCTTGTTGCAGGCGGATTCCGGTCATTCCCTGCTGCCGTAGATCCGCGTCCAATTGCCTGCGGGCGTGATCCAGGTCGCCGAGTGTGACGATGTCCCCGTTGACCTTAGCGACGATCTCCTCAACAACACCGATGTCAGCGGCAAACGACACACCAATACTGATGAGCAACAGACTAACGAACTTCATATTCCTCCATTATAAGTTACGGCAAACTACCGCTTTAGCCGGGAAATCTCACTTAGGGCACGGCTCGGGTCGGGGTTCTCCCGGGCCTCGGACTCGAATTCGGCCCGCGCGGCATCGAGATCCCCTTTCTTTTCAAGCACTAAGCCCAAATACAAGTGGTACTCACGATAGTCGTCGGGACCCTTCATGCGGATCGCCTGCCGCAATGTCGCTTCGGCCGCCTTCAGTTGGCCGAGGTTGTACTGACAAACACCATAGTAAAGAACCGTCTTCGAGTCGCGGGGGTTCAGTTGCGAGGCTCTGAGCAAGTAAGGTTCGCCTTCATTGCACATCCCAACGGCCTCATAGGCTCTCCCGAGCGAATAGTTCGACTCGAACATGTTCGGCTGCAATTCAAGGGCCCGCCGATAATAGGGGATGGCATCAGCCGGCTGATTGCGCAGCATCAAGGCCGTACCCATGCCCTGGTTCGCGATTTCATTATTCGGCGACATATGGATCCCCCGCTGGAAGAGCGTCACGTTGTTCTCCCACTGTTGTTCCTGGGTCACGGTGCCATAAGCAAAGCCGAGCATTACGATGGCGGCAACGCCGAGTTGTGCGCGCCGGTCGCGGACGTATTCGAGCGCCAGCGCCGCGAGCATGCAAAAACCGATGGAGGGCACATATAGATAGCGGTCGTGAACGGTCTCGAAGTGGGCGAAGGCGCGGATATTGAGAACCGGCAGAATTGGAAGCACGAGCATCGCCATAGCGAATGCCGCCACACGCGATTTCCAGCACCAGAAGCTCAAACCGATCGCCACGGCCAGCAGAACCATGACGTCGAGATAGTCCGGGCGATTTACAACACCGAGAGTGTAGAAAACGGTCAATCCCGAAGGCCACACCAGGTGTTTGAGATAGAAGAAAAGCATTGCCGGCCAGGTAGCGACCATTTGCCACAGCGGAACCGGCGAAATGACCAGCATGAACCCATGCATCACCGCCTGCCGAACGCCCAGATAAATCAACGCCACCGCGCCATACGCGAAAGGTGGGGCAGGCGGTTTCGCCTGTCCGCGCATGAGGACAACAAGCACCGGAAGAATAATCGCGCTCTCCTTCTCCATCAGCGCCGCCGCAAAGAGAACCAGCGACAACCATCTCCGTCGAGTCAGAAGCGAACCCAACATGAACGCCGCCATCAAAGGGTCGGTGATCCCGGACACCCACGCGACGCTTTCGATATGACAGGGATGCACACCGAAAAACAGCGCCGCGATGCTAGCCGTCACTGGATCGCCGGTCAGCCGGTCCATCAGAACGAAAACCAGCAACGCGACAGCGCAGTGCGTGAGCACACTCGTCAGGTGCCACCACAGCGGGATAGTGCCAAAGAGAGTCTGATTAAAAAGCAACCACAGCAGAAACACCGGCCGGTAATACGGACCCTGCGACCCCGGCGACTTCCAGCTCCACACGTGGCCTGTAAAATAGTGCGGCACCATGCGCCACGAATTGAGTTGCTTGGTCTCGACGATCTGCGCATGATCGTCGTATACGAAGTCGTAGCCCAGCGTGCTCATATACACCGCGGCCGTGATGAGCGCGATCGACGCCAGCAAGACCCAGCGCGGCACCGTTTTCAGAGCTGCATTCCTTTCCAAAACAGATTAACGTCCGTTAAACTAAGGACGGGCCACTACTGAATGACATTGCCAACCAGCATACCCGACGAAGCTGCGCTTACCCTGCCCGCTTCGCAACAACGTGAAGTCCCATCCCGAGATGAATTAATTCGTGCCTACCGCGCGATGTACATGGCGCGCCGGTTGGACGATCGCGAAATTCTTCTTAAAGGTCAAAGTCGAATCTTCTTCCAGATCAGCGGCGCCGGCCATGAAGCAGTGCAGGCCGCTGCCGGACTGGTCTTCCGTCCCGGCTACGATTGGTTCTGCCTCTATTATCGCGACCGCGCGTTGGCTCTTATGGTCGGACTCACCGCGGAGGATATGTTGCTGAGCGCAGTCGGCGCGGCATCCGATCCTTTTTCCGGCGGCCGGCAAATGCCGTCGCATTGGAGTTCTGCTCAGTTGCACGTGGTTGCGGGTTCGTCTCCGACCGGCACTCAATATCTCCATTCGGTGGGGGTAGCGCATGCCACTCATTTTCTGAATCCCGATTCCGACGAAGTGACCCTGGTCTGCGGAGGCGAGGGATCGACCAGTGAAGGCGAATTCTGGGAATCGCTGAACACCGCCTGTCTCGAACGGTTGCCGCTGGTGTTCCTGATCGAGGACAACGGCTACGCGATTTCGGTGCCGATCGAATGCCAGACCGCTGGTGGAAACATCGCGGATCTCGTGAGTGGTTTCCCAGGGCTGGCGCGATTCGACGTCGACGGCACGGACGTTCTCGCGTCGTACGAAGCCTTGAAGGCCGCTCACGAACATTGCCGCCTTCGCCGTGGCCCGGCGCTGGTGCGTGCCACCGTGACCCGCCCTTACTCGCACTCACTCTCGGACGACGAGAAGCTTTACAAGACCAAGGCGGAACGCGCCGCCGAACAGGAACGCGATCCGATCTTCAAGTTTCCGGAATGGCTTGTCTCGGCAGGCCACCTCGACCGGCACGCTCTCCAATTGATCGTTCACGAAGTCGATAAGGAGATCCAGGAGACCACGGATCGTGTATTGAAAGCCGCGCCTCCGGCCAAAGGATCGTCTCGCGATTTCCTTTATTCCGACAAGATCGACCCCACTTCCACCGAATTCGACGTACAGCCGCATCTGCACGGCAATCCGCGGACGATGGTCGACGAGATTAACCTCACGCTGCACGAGGAAATGCGCCGTAATCCCCACATCGTGGTGTTCGGCGAGGATGTGGCGGATTGCAGCCGCGAAACAAACCTCCGCGAAGTAAAGGGCAAGGGCGGCGTATTCAAAGCCACGCACGGCCTGCAATCCAAGTTCGGCCCCGACCGCTGTTTCAACGCGCCGCTGGCCGAGGCCGCGATTGTCGGCCGCGCCGTCGGAATGGCTGTCCGCGGACTCAAACCTGTCGCCGAAATCCAGTTCTTCGACTACATCTGGCCGGCGATGATGCAGATCCGCGACGAGCTCGCGACCATGCGGTGGAGATCGAACAACGGCTTCGGAGCACCCGTCGTCATCCGCGTGCCGATCGGCGGCTACCTCAACGGCGGCGCCATCTATCACAGCCAATGCGGCGAGGTGACATTCACGCACATCCCAGGGCTCCGCGTGGTGATGCCGTCGAACGCGCTCGATGCGTGCGGCCTTTTGCGGACTGCCATCCGCTGCGATGATCCGGTCCTCTTCCTGGAGCACAAGAAGTTGTACCGCGAACCGTACAATCGCTCGCCTCACCCGGGGCCGGACTTCACGATCCCATTCGGGAAAGCCAATGTCGTGAAGGCCGGCGAGTCGCTGACCATCATCACGTACGGAGCCCTCGTGCAAAAGTCGCTGCAGGCGGCTCTGCAGGTGGAGCAGCGAAATCCCGGAGCATCGATCGAGATCATCGATCTGCGGTCGCTATCGCCCTACGACTGGGAAGCGATCGAGATATCGGTAAAGAAGACCAGCCGCGCGCTGATCGCTTACGAGGACACGCTTTCCTGGGGTTACGGCGCCGAAATTGCGGCCCGCATCTCGAGTGAGTTGTTCGAGCATCTCGACGCTCCCGTGAGGCGTGTCGCGGCGCAGGATACCTGGGTCGCCTATCATCCGCAGCTCGAGCAGGAGATTCTCCCGCAAGTGGATGGCATCGCGCGCGAAGCGGAAAGTCTGATCGGCTGGTAGGTGGAGCAGGCCTTTCAGCCAGTCGCTCAAAAACCGCGTTAGCGCAGCCTTTAGGCTGCCCATACGCCAGCGAAAACGTATGCTCAGGCGAAACCGCCGGCGCCACCTTTATGGCTCAACCACAGTCTGCTAGCCCTTCACATCCACATTCGCCGCTGACCGGAAAACTACCCGGATGGTACTCGGCATCGGAACCGCGCAATCGGTGCACGAATTGGGCGCCACGAATGCAGGCGAAAATCTCGTGAACAGCAGACTGTTCGCAATACTGCTGCGAACCGACTCCGAATGCCGCCCATCTTCGACAATCGAATAGTTCACAATCCGGCCGGTTTCGTCCAGCCGCAAATCCACGTTCACTTCACCGCCCGAAATGAACCCGATCGGATTAATGCTGGTGAGAATCGGCTGTGTAAACAGCAATGCCGGCACATCGTTCGCAACCCGCGGAATCGTGAACGTCGGAACCAGCGTTGAGAACAACAGCAGGGTCGAACACAACCCGCCCGCGGCCGGCAACCCGATCGGCCGCATCATATTGCTCACCGCGAACCGTATCGCTTCCCACCATCCGACCGCCGAACCGATCCGCCGCGCCCGCTCGTGCGACGCCAGCACGCGGAGCCGCATAGTCAGGTTGTCGGGCACCACGCGCCGCGGCAGGGAACGCAAAGCCGTGCGAATCCGTTCCATCCGCGCTGAATCCTCCGCGCATGAACCGCACCCGTCCAGGTGCCGTCCGATTTCGCGCCTTTCCTCCGGCGATACCGCGCCATCGAGATAGGCTGCCATCTTGCGCTTTGCCACCCAGCACTTCATATGTTCACGCTCGCTCCAGCATTCCATCGGCTGCGGCCGAAATTCGCACGCTGCTCGGCTTCGAGGCGCTCCTCGAGAGTGCGCCTTAGCGTTTCACGTCCCCGCATAATGCGGGATTTGACCGTCCCCAGGCTAAGCTCCAAGACGGCCGCGATTTCTTCGTAACTCAGCTCCTCGATATCCCTTAATACCACTGCAGTCCGGAATTTCGGGTTCAATTTTCCGAGTGCTTCTTCCAATAACTCGCGGGCTTCCTCGTTCACCGCCAGGTCAAACGGCGATCGTCCGGTATCCGGAAAATTCAACTCGTGCGGACCTTGCGAGTCCTCGGCCACAAAACCGATCTCCGGCCGTTGGTGCCGCGAAAACCAGCGGCGCTGGTTGTGCGCCTCGTTCACCGCGATGCGGTAGATCCAGGTTTTTAAACTGCTGCCGCCCCGGAAATTCCTGATATTACGGAAAATCTTGAGGAAGACTTCCTGGACGACATCGTTCGCATCCGCGGCATCGTTCACCAGCCGGTAGACCAGGTTATAGACCGGTTGCTGATACTTGAGGATCAGCGACTCATAGGCCTCTTCCGCTCCCGACCGCAAAGCCGAAATGAGAGCGTCCTCGTCGTTGAAAGTAAGCCCAACCGTCGTGTCCGTCACAGGCCGCCTACGTTTCTAAGTCCGAAATGCCGGGACTCAAGTGGTTGGACACCACCCCCTCATCGAAAGTTCCCTGTGAGAATGTGAGACAGGTGCCCCCGCTTCCTCGCAAACCATTGAAAAGTCCCGCGAAACGGTTGACACCGCTCTGTTACTTGTGCTACCGTGCCTAGCATTATTTCGGACTTAAACAGTCTGTAATGTTCGTGTAACACAAGGGCCGGGAGAAATCCCGGGGTTGGGCAATCGAGGGCAACCTCGAACGCTTTTTCAGATCTCAGGAAAGCAATAAGGGGAATGTATGAGGTTACGTTTTTGTGCAAGTAAGTGGTTGATTTTGTTAGGTCTATGCCTGGTCTTCGGACTCGGGTCCGCCTACGCCCAGGCAGTCAGCGGCGACCTGACAGGTACTGTTTTCGATTCCACCGGCGCGGGAATTCCCAATGCCATGGTCGTGGCGTCCAACGACGCCACCGGTGTAAAAACCAGCACCCAGACCAACGGCAGCGGCCTGTACCGATTTAATAATCTTTCAGTCGGCCGTTACACCATAACGGCTTCCGCTAGCGGATTCTCAAGTGACACCCTCAAAAATGTCGACTTGACCCTCAACGCGGTTTTGACTGCCAACCTGACGCTTGCTGTCGGATCGGTGGGAACTTCGGTCGAAGTCAGCGCCAGCGCCCTGCAACTCGATACCACCACTGCCCAGGTCCAAACGACCTATAACACGCAACAAGTGCTGGAACTGCCCCAGACCGCGTCCAATTCCGGATCAGGCATCTATAACCTGGCCCTGGTAGGCGCTGGAGTCTCCACTTCCGGCGGCGTTGGACAGGGATTTGGCCCCTCGATTTCCGGCCAAAGGCCCGATAACAATTCGTTCTTCCTGGACGGCGTCAGCAACAACAACTATTACAACCCTGCCCCGCTGATGTACGTCTCCAACGAAGCCATCGGCGAATTCACACTTCTCCAGAACCAGTTCGCGCCGGAGTTCGGCGGCGGATCGGGCGGTCTCTTCAACGCTGTGGTGAAGAGCGGCACCAACGCGATTCACGGTTCAATGTACGACTACCTCCAGAATCGTGATTTGAACGCGGTGGACTCTCTGATTGCCACGCAGGGCCTGACCTCCAACCCGCGCTATGACAACAACCGCCTCGGCGCAACAATTGGCGGTCCGATTCTCAAGAACAAGTTGTTCTACTTCGGGAACTTCGAATACAACCCCATCGGACAGGCAGCGGTGCCCGGTTCGCCGCTCATTGCTCCCACCTCGGCAGGCTATTCGATCCTCGGCGGCCTCAAGGGCATCAGCTCGACGAACCTGACTCAGTTTCAGAAGTTCGTCCCCGCGGCCGCCACGGCCGATCAAGGCACCGTGAGCGTCCTCGGCCAGAACATTCCCGTCGGCTCGATCGCATTCAACAACCCGGTCTTCACCAACAACTACAACGCCCTGGTCTCGCTCGATTACAACATGAGCGATAAGGACCAGTTCCGTGGACGTTTTGTTTACAACAAGCAGACATCGATTGTCGCGGCGACCGTTCCGGCTTTCAACGCCAGCCAGCCGAACAACAATTTCGCCTACAATCTCTCCGAATTCCACAACTTTTCTCCCACCCTGCAGAACGAATTCCGTGTTTCCTTCAGCCGCAACGTGAACGTGCTGCCCGGCACCTCACTGCAGTTCCCCGGCCTGGATGCATTCCCGGTCATCACGGTCGATGAGTTGAACGGCCTAACCTACGGACCTGTCGGACCCTCCGGTTCCACCCAGGACCTCTTCCAGGTGAGCAACAACCTCACCAAGATCTGGGGTCGCCACACCATCAAGATCGGTGGCGACTTTATCGACATGATCGCTGCGAATTACTTCATCCAGCGCGTCACCGGAAACTACGAGTATTCGAGCCTCGAACTGTACCTGACGGACCAGGAGCCCGACGTGCTCGGCGAGCGCAGCGCCGGCGCCACCAGCTACCCCGTGGGCTTCTTACAATGGGCCGGATACATCAACGACGATTTCCGCCTCCGCCCGAATCTGACCATCAACCTCGGCTTGCGCTACGAGTACGTGACGGTTCCGGTAGCTTCCCGCTACCAGGCAGCCAGCGCTCCGGCCAGCGTCCCGGGTGGAATCACCTTCGCCCGCCCCTCCTACGATCCCACCAACTTCGCTCCCAGAATCGGCTTTGCCTATTCGCCGGGTAAGCAGGGCGCGTGGTCCATTCGCGGCGGCTTCGGCCAGTCGTACGACCTGGTTTATTCGAACCTGACCGCCAATTCCGCCCCGCCGTACTTCCAGCAGACCAACGATTGCCCCGCCAACTGCGTTCCCACGGGCTTCCTCGCTCACGGCGGACTGCCGGGAACCGCAGTGGCTCTGCCCACGGATATGCGCGGTGCCCTCGGACCTGTCGGATCTTACACCTTTGGCGGCAAGCGCCCCTACGGACTCGACTGGACCCTTGGCGTGCAGCACGTCTTCAAGAACGACTACAGCTTCGAAGCACGCTACGTAGGCACCCGCGGCATCCACCTGTGGAATCAAACGCGCTTGAACGTCGTCTCTCCTGTCAACGCCAACAATTTCATCCCGACGTTCTTCACTTTGCCGAGCGCAGCCACATTCGCATCGCTCACCAAGACGCTGGCACAAGTGAAGTCCGTCATCGTCCCTGGCGGTACGTCCGCGATTCCCTATAACGACCTTGCCGCGCTCGGCTCCGAAAACAACATCGTCGCCTACGCGCCGCAGGCCACTTCCACCTATCACGGCCTGGCACTGCAGTTGAACAAGCGCTTTTCGAAAGGACTGTCCTACATCGTGGCTTACACCTGGAGCCACCTTGAGGACGACGCCACCGCAACCAACTTCTCAACCTACCTGACCCCTCGCCGCGCTCAGGACTTCCAGAACCTCAAAGGCGACTGGGCCAATTCCGCTCTCGATCGCCGTCAGCGCTTCACCTTCACGCCGATCTACGAGTTGAAACCTTTCCAGAACGGCAACTGGTTGATGAAGAATGCCATCGGCAACTGGATCCTCTCCGGCACCTACACGTATGAATCGCCCGAATATGCTACCGTGCAGAGCGGCCTCGACTCCAACCTCAACGGCGATAGCGCCGGCGACCGAACGATCATCAATCCCTCGGGTGCAGCCAACGTCGGCAGCGGTGTCACCGGCTACAATGCTCTCGGGCAGGTAGCCACCACCAGCGGTTCCATCGTCGCTTATGTGGCCAACAACTCCAACGCCCGCTATGTTGTCGCGGGTTCGGGCGCGATGGCCAACGGCGGCCGCAACACCTTCCCGCTGCACCCGATCAATAACATCGACATCGCGGTCAAGAAGCGTTTCAACCTCACCGAGCGGTTTGCCATCGATTTCGGCGCCCAGGGATATAACGTCTTCAACCACCCGCAGTACACCGGCGGCTTCATCAACGACGTCGCCTCGCGTGGGTTCACCGGCGCCCGCAACGACCTGGTTCCCAGCGATCCACTGTTCGGACGCTTCGATCAGTTCTACAGCAGCAACTCCCGCATCCTGCAGGTGTTCGCTCACTTCACCTTCTAAACCAGGTAAAAACAACAAGGGCGCGTGCATAACCTGCACGCGCCCTTTGTTTTTGTATTAGGCCGCATCTGAATCCCTGCGCCTCGCAAGGCCTTGGCGGCTGTGGAAAGGTGGTGCAGGCGGTTTCGCCCGGCTCACCCCGCGCTACTTATTGTCAAGCAAAATCCCCACAATCCTCTCGAAATCGTCCCGCCTTCCCTGCCCCAAGTGAATTGCCGCAACCCGCTGATTCCGATCTACGAAAAAAGCGAGCGGTAACTCGTCCACCTCGCCATACAAGTAAGCGACACGCTTACTCGCGATAACTACCGGATAACTGACCTTTAACTTCTCAATGAACGGCCTGACCACAGACCACCCGTCCTCATCCATCGAGAGACCAATCACACTCAAACCTGCATCGTGATATTTTTGCTCAAGCTCACTAAGCCAGGGAATCTCGGTCCGGCATGGAACACACCAGGTGGCCCAAAAATCGAGCAGCACAACCCGGCCTGCATAATCGGACAACCGCACCGTCTTCCCGCTCGCATCGACTAACTCGAAATCCGGCGCATGCTTCCGGCCCGATTCCTTGCGTACCTTGATGCCACCCCCGGTCAGCACGCCGCCCATGAGCGCCAGCGCAATCAGAGTTCGCAAAAATCCGCTCAAGTCAGAACCTTCGCGAAATGCCAAAAATCAACATGTAATCCGCGAAGGCGGCCGCTTCGTCCCGAAACCCGTTTTCGATCTCCGGAACGCTACGCTTCAAGTTCCGCTCCACCGCCCATGGTACGTTGCATGAGAACACGTACCCCCACCGCCCATATAGAAGACCAGGATCCACCGAGATAGCATAACCCGGCCGGCGGAACCCGTCGCTGGCCCCGAACAGATCGCGGACCGGCACGCCCTCCCAGCGCCCGCCGAACGTTACTGCCAGGCCCGGCACCTTCGGCACAGCATGCGAAATCCCCCCGCGCGCGAGATATTGGTCGGGAATCGAATTCACAGTCTCTCGAAAACGAATCCTGGTTGAGCTGACTCCGTTCGTGTCCCGCGGGTTGAACAGATAAGATCCGCTGAAATACAGCATGGACCGGAACCAGAAAGGCCGGTACGCCTGAGTATCGATAGCAAAACCGATTCCCCCATCTCCAGCCTGTATCGATTGGTCTGCGGTGGCCACCACCGCTTGCCCTCTCGACGTATAGGCGGCCCCAGTGGCATCGTCCTTCCCGGTAGGCAGCTTCAGACTCACCCCGACCGCGATGTTGCCGCCCCCCTCCGTAGGAGGACGAAACAGCCACACGCGTCCGCCGAACGTCATGTCCCCGATTCCATTCACATGAAACCGCCCGCTCGGCGCATAGTTTTGGTTTCGAAATGCGGACTCAACAGGCAGACTCGCCGTCAGGCTGAAACGGTTAGTGATCTGGCGCTCCACTGAGATATCGAAAAGGTTTAAAACATTGCGCAGCGGATTACTCGCATTTTGCTTTTGTTCCACTGTCCCTACAAAAACCGTCGAGGATGGTTGAAATCGATAACCAACACTCACCACCCACAACTGGGGCTTATGAATCTCGCGCGGCGTAATGCGCTCGTCGTCCGAGACCGCGGGTCCGCGCTCCGCTTCTTCAGCCTCCTTCTGGGCCTTGGTTTTAGCGGGCAACGTCGAACAAAGCGCGCCAAGCACGGGCGCGCTGCTACGCGCGGCCACTCAACCCTGCCCCGCCGACGAGCGCACGAACAGCGTCGCGAGGAGAGCAACCAACACACCCTGCGGAGTTAGTTTCCTCAGATTCCGTTCCCTTTGCAACAGCCGGTGGAAGGTGGAGCAGGGCTGCTGCCTTGTAAGCTAACCCACCACGGCCTCAAGAATAGCTTGAATCGTCCATTTTCGCAACACAATTCACCCCACTTATCGAGTAGTAGTTTTCAATTATTGCTCGCCCCTTCAACCCACCTTATGATTAACAAAATTCTACAAATATGATAAAGCGCACTGCCGCGATACTTATCGTTGCTTTTTCACCCGTTTTCTCAAACAGCCTGAGTGACGGAACCGCCAATGCCGTCGTCCAATGGAACGACGCCATCCTGACTGCGATCAAAACCACCGCCACGCCCCCCACTGTAGCCTCACGCGCCCTCTTTATCGTACACAGCGCGATCTACGACGCATGGGCCGCGTACGATCCCACCGCGTCGCCCAGTGTTTCCGGCGCGCCCCCGCGCCAGCCCGCGGACTCTCAAACCGTGGCTAACAAAACCTGGGCGCTCAGTTACGCCGCTTACCGCACGGCGCTCGATCTCTTCCCCACCCAGGAACCGTCATTCACAATGTTGATGATTAATCTCGGATACGATCCTTCCATTAAAACCACGGCCCTCACCAGCCCGGCCGGCGTGGGGAACGCCGCGGCGGCTGCGCAGATTGCAATTCGACATAGCGATGGCTCCAACCAGCTCGGCGATCTCGGAGGCAACGGACCCTATACCGACTACACCAATTACACACCCGTCAATTTCCCCGAGACCATGAACGATCCCGCTCATTGGCAGCCGCTTCGTAACCCGGATGGAACGGTCCAGAAATTCCTCTCTCCTTTCTGGGGTCAGGTAGCCCCGTTTGCGCTGACCTCCGGCAATCAGTTTCGCCCCGGACCGCCGCCGCAAGCCGGAACCTGGCTCTATCAACAGCGCATGAATGACGCCATCCAGCGCGTCGCCAACCTCGACGATCGCGGCAAAATGAGCGTCGAATACTGGAACGACAACACCGGCGTCACCGAGACTCCCCCTGGCCACTGGAATCGCATCGCTGAAGACATCTCCGCGCGCGACCTGAACACCCTCGATCGGGATGTGCAAATGTACTTTGTGCTGAACGCGTCCCAGCACGACGCCTCGGTCGCGGTCTGGGACGCCAAACGCACTTACGATTACATCCGCCCGATCAGCGCCATACGCTATTTCATGGCGGGCCAGACGGTTCAGGGATGGGCCGGACCGGCCAACGGCTTCACCTCAATTGACGCGGGAACATGGCAGCCCTGGATCGGCACGCCGCCGCATCCCGAGTATCCGTCCGGCCACAGCGCCTATAGCAACGCGGCAGCCGAAGTGCTCCGGCGCTTCACGGGCAGTGACACCTACAACAAGTCCGTGACGTTTCCTGCCGGATCTTCCGGTGTAGATCCGGGCAATTCACCCCAAAACGATGTCACGCTTTCCTGGCAGACCTTCTCCGAAGTCGCCGAGGACGCCGCCACCTCCCGCCGAATCGGAGGCATTCACAACGACGAAGCCGAACTCCGTTCCCGCATCCTTGGCCGCGAAGTGGGAATAGCCGTCTGGAACCGCTTTACGCAACTTCTCAGCGGCACCACGCAATAAGGTGGGGTTCAAATAGGGCTGGCAACGTCCAGCCCTGCACGACTCCAGGTCAAACGGTGCATAACATCCTCAAAACCCGTCACGACGCGCAGGGGAAATCGTAATCCAATAATCCTCGCGACGAACAGCAAGATCTCGAAACTCAAAGAACCCCGAAGCATCGGTTCGCGTAGAACCCACAAGCCCCCCTACCTAAAACGTCAATCCTCACCTCCGCGTCAGAGATAGTCGCCCCATCGTAGTCCGACACAACTTCAGCGACGCCGCCCATTTCCGCTCCCGTCTTCACACGATAAACATCGGAGCAAACTCCAGCGGAACGGGAGCGAGCCCCATCTCCCTTTCGCACCAACCCGAACATCCCGAATGATCACCGCATGAGACCCCGTCACCCTCACACTCTGACACTGTGGAACGATGCACAGGCGAAACCGCCTGCGCCACCCTTCCGCATCCTCCAATTCTCGCGGGACGCTAAGAGTCAGAGGCTGTGTACTACCCTTCCACATCCGATGTTGTTGATTGCGCGCATCGCGGCTCAAAATGCGACGCTGGCGTGGTCTTCGCGCGACGCAGATTTCGGGCGGTGCGTCGCGCTCAACCGAATGACTCGGCCGTCGTGGCAGGCCTGGGATTCGTGATGGATGCCGAAGACGGCAAGGGGCAGTGAGTTGAGGAGCTGGGACAGGGTTTTGGGATTGGCCGCGTGGCCAGGGAGGAGGTTGAACAGCTCCGTGGCGGTGCCGGTCCATTCTCCGCGATAGTCGAGAAGGTCGATGATGGCCTGGATGACCGGTTCGGTGGCGAACGCGGCGTGGACATCTTCAAGGGAAAGGCCGAGGGTGGCGGCGGCCGCGGCGGTCCAGTGGAACGCGCCGGCGAATCGCGAAGCCGGCCGGGAATCGCCTCCGATGACAGAGAGCGAGGCGGCAAGGGCGTCGCACAGCGTCGCGAGGATGGCGGGGTGTTCCTGTTCGAGAAGCTCAGTGAGTTCCTGTTCGGAACGCATGTTCGCGGGCGCGATGGCGTCGAGTCGAACGGTGGTGGCGAGACTCATGATGGTGCGGTTGTGGCGCCAGTGGTACGCGGTTGCGTCGGTCTGCGGAACGGTGAGAATGATCGGACGAGCCAGGGGAAAGTGCTCCAGTTGATCGAGGGGATGGCGGCCGGGTTGCGCGAAACTCGTGCCGCTTGCGAGGCGAGCCAGGGCGTCGGACATTTCGCGGCTGAGCACCGGTGTGTGATCGAAAGCGAGCACGCGATTATGTAACGCCAGGCTCAGGATCATGTGATGCCTCCTGGGGAGGCCCTGGAGCGGGGAGACGTGGGGATCGATCAGTGTGCGCAAAATGCGCGCGATGGTGGATTTTCCGGAGGCTGGAGGGCCGGTCAGGATGAGGATGGGATAGGGGCCGGCGGGCCGGAGCGCGCTGTAGAGCCAGGCGATGATGCGATGGAGCGCGAGAGTGGAATGTACCGGGAGGAGTTGACGGAGGCGTTCGACCAGGTTACCAGGCGCGGTCTTCGGCGGGGGTAGCGGGAGCGCTCCGGAGACAGCGAGGAATTCCGATCCGAGATCATCGCGAATGGTCCAACCTTGGGGCGTGATGGCGATGATCCGGCTGCTGGGTGTCGCGAGGTCGATAGTGAGTGATGTTGGCCGGAGGGGATGGCCGATGGTACCGATGCGCGTGGGGATCTCGCGTTGGGGCATTTCTCCGAAGCGGGCGTGGGCCTGGAGCATGCGGACAGACTGCGAGAGGGCCTGGCGTCCGGGGAAGATGTTGTGTTCGGTGAAAAAGCTGTGCGCGAGCCAGTCCTGGAAGCGCTGGGAGGCGAGTGGCCAGGCTTCGTGCGTGGTCGGGCTGGTGGGGATTGCGGCCCAGGCGTGGCCGGTGTGCGAGGCAAATGGAGAGATGTTGCGTATGGCGTGATTGAAGAGCTGCTCGGAGAGGGTGTTGCGCATCGGTTCCTCTGGTTACAGGATGTGGGTGCGTGTTGGTGGCTTGTCCGAGGGTTGGCCATAAGTTATTGAAGATGGGGCTGTTATTTTGGGGGTAGTTTTGGGAATGAGGTTTGCGGGTCGATTGGATTGTCGTGGTCCTCGAACCAGGTCCTTCGGGATCAGTTGACAGAGGACGCACTCTTTAGCGTGCAGCAAGGAATGCGGCTACGAGCGCAGAGCACAGAAGAAAACCGTCACTCGTCGGGAAGTTTGTCTGGCGAAGAGTTTGCCGGTCCGGCCTCCCGAAACAGCCAAGCCTGCGCAACGCGTACCTCGCGGTAGACGGTCGGCTTGGGGACGCCGGTGCATTCGGCGATCTCGTCCATTGTCATGCCCGCAAAGAAGCGCATCTCAATAAATTTCGCTTTCCGTGGATCCTCCTCGGCTAGCCTCTCCAAGGCTTCATGAATAGCGAGGATCGCGAGATCCTGACGATGGCCGGCGACTTCCATTCGCGGATCGAGAGAAATCTTGCCGCCGCCCCGTTTGGCCGCCCTCACCGAGCGGGCATGGTCAACCAGGATTTGCCGCATTAGCCGGGCGGCGATGCTGAAGAAATGGGCACGATCTTTGTAATCGGGATGGCTGTTGCCGACGAGGCGCATCCAGGCTTCATGCACCAGGGATGTTGCCTGTAGAGTGAGCCCGGGAGCCTCTCCGCGAATGCACCCCTGGGCAATCCGCCGCAACTGATCGTAGACGAGCGGAGTGAGTTGATCGAGCGCAGCGCGGTCACCGGTCCGCACGCGGGCCAGCAACTCGGTGATCTCGACTTCCATTCGCGTGTCTAGAAGGATACCAGGGTATCTGTCCAGCGACTGGAACGGCTATGGGTTCTTTTCGAATTGCGAAAGGCTCTTCGCTATAGTCATGCGGATGAGCGACACGGACGGAGCCACGCGGAGGGCCAGACGCGCGGTTTCCAGCGCCAGGGTTCGATCGCCGGCGCGATAGTAGGCCCAGGCTAGCGTATCCAGAGCAGCGGGATTGCTATTCCTGGTAGCAGCGACGGCGCGCTTGGCATAGATTAGCGCGGCATCCTTGTTGCGCAAACGCGGGTAGGGGCATTCGTTGAGCGCGTTGGCGTATTCATTCCACTCCAGGATGCCTGCCTTTGGACTCTCAACCCCCAGGCGAAGCCAACCCAACCCTTCCTCCATGAGTTGTTCCGCGTGTGCCTGATCCCTTTTTGCCGCAATTTTGGAGAAGCGAACTCCGGCAACTCCCACGACCACGAAATTCAGGCCATCCAGGCTCTTTTTGTCCAAGCTGCGGAGAACCCGGTAGGAATCACCAAAGACACGAAGCGCCTCGTCGATGCGATTCGCGAAGACGAGCACTTCCGCAAAGTCCAACCGCAAGGAGGCTTCGGTGAACCGGGCACGGATATCCTCGGGGTTAAGGCGGTAAGCAGCTTTAATATCCTCCAGGCTGCGACGGCACAAGGCAATGCCTTCGTCGGACTTCCCGAACAGTGCCCGAAGCTTTCCCAAAGTGGCGCGAGTCCACGCCAGATTCTCACGCAGCCATTCATCATCGCGGGGCGTGTTGGACAATCCTTCGAGCAGCCGGATGGACTCCTCGCAGGATGGAGATGCATCGTTGCGATTATCATTCGCAGCGACGATGCATCGCCTGGACTCGAGGATGCCAAGGAGTTTTCGCACATCTGGATTGTCCGGATTGTCGCGATACAGTTCACGCTGCAGACTGAGCCAGCGATCGAGGGTGGGGATCGCCTCGCCCGGATTTCCCGCCCTGAACTGGCCATCGAACATGCTGGTGACGCTTAATGCAATCGCGCGGCTGGCGCCGAGATTCCGGTTTGCACGATCGAATTGCTCCTCGAAGCTCGCCGCCCGCTCGTCGGCGAGCTTTCGTTGACGATCCGCCTCGCGGCCGGATTCCTCGGCCTTGCGGCGGTCGACCTCGGCCGCCTGTCGCGCCTGCTCCGCTATGTGACTAGCGTATTCGGCGCGCGCCTGGGCACGGCGGCTCTGCACGGCAGCTCCGATCGCCGAGGCAAACACAAGTGTCGCGGCCGCGACGGGGAGCCAGCGCCGCCGCAGGAACCGGCTCGCGAGATAGATGGGCGAGTTGCCTCGCGCTTCCACCGAGAGTCCTTTAAGGTAACGTTCTAAGTCGAGCCGCAGGGCTTCCACGGAAGGATAGCGGCGATCCGGTTCCTTACGCAGCGCGCGAAGCACGATGTGCGATAAATCGCGTCCGACGGCAGGGCGCACATCACGCGGATCGCGGGGCTCCCGGTCAACGATCGCAGACAAACAGTCTTCGAGCGGCGCTTGTCCCAACCGCAGGGGAGTCTCGCCGGTTAGAAGGTGATAGAGAACGCCTCCCAAAGAGTACACGTCGGTGGCCGTGGTGACCGGTTCGCCCCGAACCTGCTCCGGGCTTGCATATTCGAGCGTGAGAGCCAATGTTTGCGTTTCGGCGGCACGCACGTCAGTCATAGTCGCGATGCCGAAATCCAACAGTTTCACCAGACCATCCGCATCGACGAGAATGTTGGCCGGCTTGATGTCGCGATGGACGATGAAGTGACGGTGGGCGTGTTCCACGCCGGAACAGACGGCGAGAAACAGTTCCACGGTTTGACGGATTCCAACGGCGCGATCGCGCACGTATTTGCTGATGGGCACTCCGTCGACGTACTCCATCACCAGGTAGGGCAGGCCTTCGGGCGAAGTGCCTCCGTCGAAGAGGCGCGCGATATTGGGATGAGAAAGGCCGGCCAGAATGCGCCGTTCCCGCTCGAAGCGCGCCACCAGCGACGCTTGATCGGGCCGGCGCTGGATCACTTTAATGGCGGCGTGTTGCGAGTACAACCCGTCGGAACGCTCGGCCGCATAAACGACGCCCATGCCGCCACGGCCCAACTCGCGCGTGATTTGCCAGGGACCGATATTCGGACTCGCGGGCCGGTCGGTCGCCTGTTGCAAGCTCTCGGCAGCTTCCACAACGGCCGACTCCAGGAAGGATGCTGCGAGCTCGTCTCCCGCCAGCAGCGATTCCACTTCCCATCGAAGATCGTCGCTGCTGCAATGCTCGCTCAGGAAGATCCGCCGCTGCTCCTGGGGTAACTCAACCGCTTCCAGGAAGAGGCGCTCGGCATCCTGTGTCATTGCTGTCCTCCAGACTATAGCAACTCAGTTGCAAAAGCGCCTCACCATGGATAGTGAGACCTCAATCTGTAACACCTCGCTGTCTGACCGCCCAGAGTACGGGCGGCAAGGAGTTGGGCGCCGGTACTTCCAGTGCAGGAAAGTACTCAGGACACATTTGATGAGCGCCTTCGTTCAGATAGCGGATGCTATATCGACAATGGGAGATCGAACCAGATTCTCCACGAGCGCGATCGACGCGGCCATCGACGACGACGCGCGCGCCCTGCGATGCAACGTACTTCTGATAAACGAGGAGTTGTTTGTGGGTCTCGGGTCCAAACTTGCCATCAATCACCATTGGACGCATGCCTGTCACGCCGCGAGCTAACCCCGACAGGAGCGTCTGTACCACCGCCACGTCTTCGTGCCGGTTCGGCGCCCCAAAACCCACAGGGGCGTGAACATTGTAAATCCAATGGGTCCCTGAAAACCGGGCATCGTCAGATCCGTAAGCGTAAAAGAAGTCAATGAAAGCCATTGCGGATGCTCCTTAGCCGACTAACCGACGTACCGCCGTGTCGGGACTGTACTTGTGTAAATTGAGTTCCGGAAGACGTCTTAGGCCGCCCGGTGTGATGTTGTGCGCTGAACTCACCAATCCAATTGGTTTGATGGAAGACATGTTCTTCTCCTTCTGTTTGCAGGAAGCGTTGCCTCCATGGCCGAATCGCTTTCCCGTCAGAATGCGTGAGAAGGGGAACGAATTATCACTCGGTACGAAAATTGTTTTCAAGACGTGGCCGCCCGCCGGGCGCGGGGCCGACGCTATAAGGCCCGCGTCACACGGTGAGGCCGATGGGGGGTTCGTCCTCAAAGTTTCCATGACCCTATCTCCCTGAACGCGGTGCCGCCCATAACTGCAATCGAGTAGTCCGGCGACGTCATCTGGCGGCCCGCTAGTACGCCCACTGCCCCACAGTGGGCGCTCAACTGCCGCATTAGCGCGTTGATTTTTGCTTGAGAACCGGGAGTGGCGTCTGAGAGCGCTGAGTATAAGGCCCTGGCGAGCAAAAACGAGCCTCCGCCACACCCAAACCAGATAACCGATCCATATCCGCCTGTAGCGAAGTTCTTTGCTTTCGCAAAGCCGAGGTCGAGAGAGATGGTGACCATTTGCAGCCCTCCCTCCAGGTCCTTAAGGTCCAAATCCGGGCGGGAGGAAAATGTGTACAGCTTTGATCCCGAGGAGTCCATCGACTTCGTCCCCAGGGACACACTCACCGGAGCGACGCCCAGGCTCCCGCCGAGAGTGGTATACCTAAGCGTGTATTCCTCCGAGCCGTGAGACAGATAGAAATGGCCGGATCCACCGCCAACAAACGCGATGGAAATGCCCACAGAGCTGGATGATTTCAGTTGCCAATTTGTCTCGACCAACCCGGCTGCAAACAAGGGGGCGAGATCTACCTTGACGTTCGGGGTGCGGTCCGAATCGGCCAATCCCCCATGGCCTCCGGCCCGGTCTGATTCGGCGGGGCTCTCGCCGCTTCCAGGTACACCACCCTCCTCGGTACTGGCCAGGCGGTTCATCAACTGAATGGTGGCGCCACCAGGATCCACGTGCCCGTCCGCAGCCGCCAATCGGCCGCTGTTCACCCGCTGGAACTGCAGGATTGCTTTGTGTAGGTCGGCTGCACACAACTTCCACAAGGGTGTAGTCCAATTCGTTTTCCCGCATGTTCCGCCCATGCTCGCTGGAATTTGACTCAGAAGGTTCTGCACGACCGCCTGATCCGCGGGGACGTTGTAGCATTGCTTCCCGTTCGCCACACCTACCGACGCGCCGATGGCAGGCATCACTCCACCTCCGTTCTAGGGCGAAGGCCTGTCGCCGTGGCAAAATTGTCGAGGCTCCGTGTTGGATACGCTTTTAGACTCACGATGGTGGTCATGTTCTTTCCTCCTTGTAGTTGTTTGGGAAGCGTTGCTTTCCGGTCAGAATGCGTGAGAGGTTGAGGAAGTTATCACTCCGGCGAAGTATATTTCCAGGAGCGTTTCGCGCTTCCGCTTGCCGGCGCTTTTCACCGGTCATACGAATTATTTCGTTGACATACGAATTCGTTCGTATGATACTCGGAGCGTGGCCTTCCGATCCGTTTCCAAAGAGCCCGCCCCCCCGCCGCTTCCAACCGACGCCGAAATAGCCATCCTGGCGGTGCTGTGGCGTCAGGGCGCCAGCACCGTGCGCGAGGTACATGAAGCCCTGGCTAAGGACAGTGGATATACCACCACGCTGAAGTTGATGCAGCTCATGTTCGAAAAGGGACTGGTGGTGCGCAACGAGCGCTACCGCTCGCATCTTTACGAAGCGCGCGCACCGAAGGAGCAGACGCAGCGGCAAATCGCGGGCGACCTGTTGAAGCGCGCATTTGAAGGATCGGCGAAAAGCCTGGTGCTGGGAGCGCTCGCGGCGCAGCCGGCTTCAGGCAAGGACCTGGCCGAGATACGGAGTCTGTTGGACGAATTCGAAAACAGGAGGGGAAAACAATGATCACGCTACTGAACCAGCCGTGGACCGAGCGTCTGGGCTGGACGCTTCTGCACTTTCTGTGGCAGGGAATCCTGGTGGCAGCTCTCTATGCGCTCGCCCGGGCGTTGGCCGGTGGCCGCATTTCGGCGCGCGGCCGCTACGCAATCGCCTGCGCTTCGCTGTTGACAATGACCGCGGCTCCTGCCCTCACTTACTGGTGGCTTGGAAATTCGGGGCAGGCGGCGGGGGTCGGGGATCTTACAGAGTGGGGCGCCCGGAAGCTCGCCCCTGCGGTTGCGTACTCACCGGTCACGGATCCCTGGCAACAAGCGATGCCGGGGATTGTAATGGTGTGGTTCGCCGGAGCCGCCGCGTGTTCCTTCCGGCTACTCATGGGATTCATCTCCGCGGCGGCTCTGCGGCGTTCACGCCATGCGCCGGTGCTCACCGAATGGCAGCAAACCCTCGACCGGCTGATGGAACGAATGCACGTGTCGCGAAGCGTGCGGTTGCTGGCCACGGATCGAGTGGACTCTCCTTCGGTCATCGGCTGGCTTCGCCCGGTGATTCTCGCCCCGGTGGGCGTACTGTGTGGGCTGGCACCCGAGCAGGTAGAGGCCCTGTTGGCGCACGAACTGGCGCATGTCCGGCGGCACGACTACCTGGTGAACGTCTTGCAAGGGATCGCCGAGAGCCTGCTCTTTTACCATCCCGCGGTGTGGTGGATCTCACACCAGATCCGGGCGGAGCGCGAGCATTGCTGCGATGATCTCGCCGTGGCGGCGAGCGGCGATGTCCTGGTGTACGCAAGCGCCCTGGCGGAATTGGAATCCATGCGGCCGGCACATTTCAAGGCTGCGCTATCTGCGAACGACGGTTCGCTCCTGCGCCGGATCCGCCGGCTGACCAATCCCGCGGCGGCGCACAGGCCCGCCGGATGGGGAGCGGCCTGGTCTTTGGGTGCCCTGCTCCTATTGGGAATCGCAGGCGTAGCAGTGACCGGCGCGCAAGGGCAGAGCGAGCCGGTAGTGGACCTCCACACCGTTTGGTTGGACACAGTGAAGCAAGGCGATATGAAGATGGAGCTGCGCGGGTCGGGCCTATTAACCTCAAACCATACGGCGGCGCTCAAAGTGGCGGGGACGCAGATGCAGGAAATGCGGCAAGGCGAGCCTGCCATCATTGGATTCAAGAATCGCAAGGAGACCGTTGGCGGCAAGGTTGCGGTGGTGCATCCGGAAGTGGCGAACGGCACAGTGACTGTGGACGTAGTGTTAAGTGACGCTCTGCCGCCCGGTCTCAATCTGCAGGAACCGGTGGACGGGATTATTACGGTAGGGGAACTAACCAATGTGGTGTACGTGGGCAGGCCGGTTTTCGGCCGATCCAACAGTCGGGTTATGCTGTTCAAGCTCGAACCCGACGGCCATTCGGCGAAGAAGGTTCCGGTGCAGTTGGGCGCGACCTCGGTGCAACTGATCGAGATCAAGAGCGGTCTGCAGCCGGGGGACAAAGTGATCGTCAGCGATATGTCGCAGTATGACGGAGTAGCCGCGGTTGTGTTGCAGTGACGGCTACGGCTAGGGTTCTTCGGGTGCCCACGCCGACGATGTTCTGAACGCCGCGCGCTGTGCCTGAAGAACGCTGATGATCTGCCATCCAGTTCCCGGTTCGACCGCTATCGCCCGGATCAATGGCGGGACGTCGCCTTGGGTAAAGCCGTGGCAGAAATCGGGCAGGCGAAGCCGCCTGCGCATGCCGCTCTCAAAGACTTCTGCCACAGGCTGCCAGGTCTCACAAGTCTTTAGCTCTAAGCGAGGAATTTGCGGAGCGGTTCCCAATAGTGTTCTTCCCAGCCTGAAGCGAGGTGTTCTCCGGTTCCCTGCGGAAATCCCTGGTGGTCGAAAATGATCTTGGTCTGTGAAGCCTGCTCGGCCAGCTCAAACCTGGCAATCGAATAGTCACCGGGCTTCCAATCGACGACGCGCCATGCCTGGACAATCCTCTGGTTCGGAACGAGTTCCAACTGTCGTCCCACAATATGGCCGCCGAAAATGGCAAATGCGCCGCCCACCTCGCGGCTGATTTCGGCAGCCTTCGTTCCCGTTGGCATCGACCGCATGGCTCCGCTGAGTTCTACGATCTTTGCGAATTGCCGGGCGTCGGTAAGCGCGTCGTAGATCCGGTTGCGGCTTGCCTGGAAGACGCGCTCCTGATGGATCGATTCCGCGGTGCGGGAAACGTCATCACCGGCGGCAAATGCGGGCAGGGGGATGGCGGCCAGACCCGCGCTCATAAGCAGTCGCCTGCGGGTAGGGGACTGAGCTGCGACTGCCCCAGCGTTTCGACGGTTCATTGTTGCATTTAACCATCCGAGCAAAATATGATCAAGATCATATTTCGGAGAGATGCATGCCTTATTCGAGAGGACACCGGGAGAAAGTACGCGACCGCATCGTCGAGAGTGCACGACGATTGTTCAATCGCAGTGGCTTTGAAAATGTGTCCATCAACTCCATCATGGAAGAGGCCGGTCTCACGCGCGGGGGGTTCTATGCCTATTTCAAGAGCAAGAGCGATCTCTACGTAGAGGTGCTGCGCTGCTTCTTCACCGATCCCGATTGGAAAAACAGATGGGAGGGCGTCCGGATCGACCCCGCGTCACCGCAAGCCGCGCCGCAAATCATCCGCGCCTATCTGTCCCGCCAGCATTTTGACGATGTGGAGAACTCATGCCCAATGGTGGCGCTTCCCAACGATGTAGCGCGCAGCGGCGAGAACGTCAGGAAGGCCTTCAACGACACATTCCGGGCCATGGTTACGATGCTCGGCCGCGATGTAAAGAGCTCAACGCGCCAACCCGAAGACACAGCCCTCGCGATCGCTGCCTTGTGCGTCGGCGGCATGGTAGTGGCTCGCGCGCTGACTGACACGAGCCTTGCTGATCGACTCCGCGACGCGGCGGTCGAGGTCTCGCTGGCTCTGGGCGGCTGGAAATCGAAGAACGACAAACCGTCGAGCCGCCGCCGGCCGAAATCGAAACCTGGCCGATGAAAGGCATAAAAACCACTCGGTCGGTTAGTCGCTTGTATATCCAGGATTGAATATGCGGCTGTCAGTTGTACAGTGGAATCGCGGACGCACCGGGATTCCCATACAGATGAGCCCGACGGCAAATCGGCGTATGAACGTGCCACCTCCGACGGATCTTACCTCGCAGGCTGACGCTACGCAGGCTTCGCGAAAACCCACGATAAGTCGGATATTCGGGGCTTGGATGGTTTGCTGTGCGGCGGTGGCTTGGGGAAATCAGGCGGGCGGAATTCGCGGATCGGTTGTGTCTTCGGGTGGGGCGCCCGTGGTTGCGGCTGAGGTGCGGGCGAGTGGCGTTGGGGAGGCGCATGTCACGAGGAGCGGGGTGGATGGGCGGTTTGACTTGCGGGATTTACCTGTCGGTGTTTATGAAGTAAGGATTTCGGCGGCGTCGTTTCATGCGGTGATCATTCGAGAGGTTCGGATTGGCGCGGGAGAAGAGATGGGGCTGGCTCCCATGCCTCTGGAGTTTGCTCCGATGTTGGATTGCACGGATGATCGCGGTCCTGATTATTTTCGGGTTTCCGGTTTGGCTGAAATGGGCGGCGTGGCTGGAGTTGTGACGAATCCTCACGGGGCTATCGCGGACGCGGAGGTCAGACTTTACATTTTGGGTACGGGCCTGGCCGGTTCGACGCGAACCGATGCCAGCGGCTTTTTCGCGTTTCGAGACCTTCCGATTCTTAGCGTTGAGCGATGGATTACGATTTCGGCGGGCGGGTTTTTTGCGGAGGAACTGCGACGCGTGCGCGTCGTGGCCGGATTTGAGGCGGTTTATGCCCCGATTGGCCTTGAGTCGTGCAGGGCTGGACGTTGCCAGTCCTATTTGAAGACAATTCATGTGATGGCACCGTGCGAGTGAGGTGCTGTTGTGGTTTTGGGGACTCAGGGTTTACGAAGTCAATGAGAATGCCCAGCCCCAACCTTGCGCCTTCCCCCCACTACAATCGGATGCACTGAGTCCGCCATGGGCAGCCACTCCTGCCATTGATGCGCCACCTCGATCAGAGCACGCAAAGCCGCCGGCACATGAGCCGACTTCCTATACACCAGCCCGGTTTCCGCAAACAAACGGCGGTTCCGAACGCGAATGATTCGCAAGGCGGCGCGCCGGATCTCCTCCGCAACGCTCCACACCGGCAGCAGCGAAATCCCCAGTCCCAGCTTCACCAACTCCTTGATCGCATCCGCCTGGTCGATCTGCATCACAATCTTCGGATGGAATCCCGCCTGCACGCAGAACCTTTGGATCGCCTCTTCGATAATCATCGCCCGCTGGTACAGGATGAACGGCTGCTTCGCAAGATCCAGCGCCCGGCTCGTCACCGGATGATTCGGCGCGGCAATGAACACCATCTCATAACGCCACAGCGCAACCTCCTCGAGAGCTTCGTCCTTCACGGGCAGATTCATCAACAGAATATCCACCTTGCCGCTGCGCAGGTCGTGAAACAGCGAGTGATCGTTCCCCGTCACCATGCGCACCTCAACTCCGGGATACTTCGCCAGAAACCTCCGAAGCAGATGCGGGACGATTGCGACACTGATGTGCGGGCCGCATCCGAACCGCAGTAAGCCGCGCTGTACGCCGCTTAGCTCCGTCAGCGCAACCAGCGCCTCATCGTGTTCCCGCAGGATCCGCCGCGCGTACGAGTGCAGCAGTGTACCGGCCTCCGTGAGCACCAGGCGCCGTCCCGCTCGTTCGTACAGCTTTTGCTGTGTATGTTCCTCTAATTGCCTCAGTTGCTCGAAAACAGCGGGCGGGGACAAGTGCAGTTGCTCGCCCGCCCGCCGCAGGCTTCCAAGCTCCTCTACGGCGACAAGTGCCTTAAGATGTGCGAGTTCCAAGACATCGATTTTACCAGGACATTCCAAGTCTCCGAATATTGCGTTTCAAAATTTCAAATTTCCTTTATGCGCGGGAGCATTGACACGGGCAAATTTCCGCAATATTGTGTGGAGCAAGGGGTGTCATTTGAAACGTCTACGTTGGATGTGCGTCCTCGCGACGCTTGCACTGATTTCCACGGCACTCGCCTACGGGCAGGCCGTTAATGCCACGTTGCTTGGCACGATAACAGATTCTTCCGGCGCCGCTGTTCCAAACGCCAAAGTCACCGTCACTGAAACTAACACCGGTATCAACCGCACCACCTCAACGAACGAGAGCGGCAACTACACGGTCGCCGACATGCCTCCTGGCAAGTACTCGGTGATCGTCGAACAAACTGGTTTTAAGCGCGCCGAGCGCAGTGGTCTCGACGTAGTGGTCAACACCACCACTCGCGTCGACCTGACCTTGCAGCCCGGCCAGATCACCGAAACCATCAATGTCACCAGCGAGGCGCCAGCGCTCCAAACCGAGCGCGCCGACACTGGCCGGAAAATCGAATCCAAGAGCATTGAGGATCTTCCCCTCGGCGGCAGCCACAACGTGCAGGCGTTGACGATCCTGGTCCCAGGCGCAGCGCTGCCGGAAAACCAGCACTCCGCCTTCTTCAACCCGCAGGTCAGCCTGGCAACGCGCTTTAATGGCCAATCACGCCTCGGCGACAACCTGCAGCTCGAAGGGGTCGACGACAACGAGCGAACCGGTCTCCTGCAGGTGCTCATTCCTCCTCAGGAAGCCATCCAGACCATGGATATCAGCACCAGCAACTTCGAAGCGGAGTTGGGCCGCGCCACGGGTGGTGTTGCCAATATCATTCTGAAGTCGGGCACCAACCAGATCCACGGTTCCGCTTATGAGGACAACCGCGTCAGCGCTCTTTCGGCAAGAAACTGGTTCGATCCGGTCCGCGGCCATTTCACCTATAACTACTTCGGAGGGGCCGTCGGAGGACCGATCAAACACAACCGCACATTTTTCTTCGGCGACTACCTCCGTGTTGAGGACCATCAGGCCAACAACGACCGGCTCTCCGTCCCCCCCGCCGACCTGCGCAGCGGCAACTTAAACGTCGCGGCCCCCGGTGGAAAGCCAACCGTAATCTACGACCCGAACACGGGCGATCCCAACACCGGCGCCGGCCGCTCACCTTTCCCGGGCAACATTATCATGAAGGACCGCATCAACCCGGTCTCTCTGAAGATCCTTTCTGTCGTGCCGCTCCCGAACTTCACCGGGGCAACCAATCCCTACGCGCAAAACTATTTTGTAAATAGCCCCTTCTTCCGCAACACCGACCAGTTCGACGTCAAGGTGGACCACAACCAGACCGACAACGACCGTCTCTCCGTGCGCTACAGCTTCTCGCGGCCCGTTACGACCGATGCTTCGGTCTATGGCATTTATGGCGGCCCACGCGGCGTCGGCGGAAACGGTTTTGAAGGCACCGGTATTCAGGACACCCACAGCGGCGCCATTAACTATAACCGCATCTTCTCGCCGACTCTCATCATGGAAGCGCGTTTCGGGGTGAATCGCTACCGCAACGATGCGCAGCAGTTCGGTTTCGGCCAGAACGTTGCCGACCAGCTCGGTATTCCCGGCATCAATGGAATCCCGTGGACCAGCGGTCCCCCGCAGATCACGCTCGACAATTTCGGCGATCCGTTCATTGGCTTTTCAGCGAGCCTGCCCTGGATTCGCGCCGAATCGAACGTCCTGTTCACCAACACCTGGACCAAGACCAAGGGCAACCACACCTTTAAGTTTGGCGGCGAAATCCGACGCGTCCGCGACGACTTGCTGCAGACGCAAACCGTCAACCCACGCGGACGTTACCAGTTCAGCCAGGCCCAGACGGGAAGCACCACCGACACCGTCAGGAGCTTCACTAACTCTTTCGCTAGTTTCCTGCTCGACATACCCGCCGCCGCTGGTCGTGATTATCCCGTCATCTTCCCCGCGTATCGCGCGTGGCAGTTCTACAGCTTCGCCCAGGATAAGTGGGTAGCCACTCCCAAACTTACCATCGACATCGGCCTGCGCTGGGAATTCTATCCGCCGGCCACGCCCGCTCACACCGCCGGCTTCTCGCAGTTCAACCCGGTCAACGATACGCTTGAAATCGCCGGTGTCGGAGGCGTTCCCTCGAACGTTGGCCTGAAGACGCACTACAAGGATTTCGCCCCCCGTCTTGGCATCGCCTATCGTCTGAACGACAAGACCGTCGTACGAACCGGCTTTGGAATCAGCTATGCGCCGTACCCGGACAACACGTATGCCTACAACTTCCCGGTGAAGCAGAATAAGCAGTACTCGCTGCCGGCCAATTGCAGTATCTGCGGAGTCGTCCTCGATAACGGGCAGTTGGCCTCCTTCCAACTCGGCTTCCCGCCGTTCCCCGCGGCCGTGATCCCGACGAGCGGGATTATCAGCCATCCCGATCCGAACCAACAGTACTTCTTCATCAACACCAATTTCCGCGAGCCCTATGTCGAAGCCTGGAACTTTGCCGTCCAACGGCAGCTCCCCTTCAACCTGGCTTTTGAAGTGGCCTACGTCGGCAACCACGGCGTCGATCAGCCTGCACTCTATGCGCTGAATGCGTCGCAAACGTTGGGCGGCAATCAGGCCAGCCAGCCGCTCTTCGCGGCATACGGGCAAAAAGGAAACGTGGACGATCGTTACGTCGGCTATAGCTCCATGTACAACGGTTTGCAGAGTAAGCTAGACAAGCGCTTCTCGGCGGGTCTCGCCCTCACGCTTTCGTACTCGTATCAAAAGGCGATGGGAATGCAGTCGGAAGACGCCGGCCTTGATTTCTACATCAACCCGCGCCGGAACTGGCGTCGGCTCGACTTCGACCGCACCCACACGTTCGCATCCAGCTTCGTCTATGAGCTCCCGTTCGGTAAAAACAAACGGTTCATCAGTTCCGGGCCGGCTGCTTACATCCTCGGCGGCTGGCAAATGAACGGCGTCCTCAGCATCTACACCGGTCAACCGATCAACTTTGGCGGCGACACCTCGGTTCTGAAGGCGCCCGGAAACAGCAACACGCTGAACTGGTTTGGCCCCGGCCCGATCCCGGTCACCCATAACACCGGCCGGGGCGTTGCCTGGTTCACGAACACGCAGTGCAACTTCAATCCGGCCAAGGGTGCGCTCGTCACCACGCAGTGCTTCGCGCAGCCCGGCGCCGAAAATGGAGGACTTCCGGAATTCGGCAACCTCGGCCGCAACCCCATGAACGGACCGGGAGCTTGGAACCTGGACGCCTCATTGTTCCGTACTTTCGACATCAAGGAGCGCTGGAAGATTCAGCTCAAGGGTGAAGCCTTCAGCCTCGCAAACACGCCGCGCTGGGGCAACCCCGACACCACTTTCGGCAGCGCAACTTTTGGCCAGATCACCGGCTTGTCCGGCGTAGGAAGCACCAACACTGGTAACGGAGGAGCTCGCTCCATCGAACTCGGCGCCAAGCTGATCTTCTAAAATCAGGGTATGAAAGCAACTTTCGGAGGCGGCTGTTTCTGGGGGGTCGAAGAGGCCTTCCGTATCCTGCCCGGAGTGACATCGACAGCGGTGGGCTACGAAGGCGGCGCGCTCAGCAACCCGACCTACAAAGACGTCTGCACAGACCGTACCGGCCATGCCGAGGTCGTGCAAATCGAATACGACCCGAGTCAAATCTCCTATGATCAGCTCCTGGACAAGTTCTGGGAAGTCCACGACCCGACGACCAAGAACCGCCAGGGGCCTGACATAGGGACCCAATATCGTTCCGTAGTCTTTACGCACTCACCTGAGCAGGAGGCCGAAGCCAAAGCCTCCCTGGCACGGGAGCAGGAGAAATATCGTAAGCCAATCGTAACGGAGATCCTCCCGGCCGCAGACTTCTGGATGGCGGAAGATTACCACCAGCAGTACCTGGCCAAACGAGGCCTCTCCCACTGCAATCTGTAGAAGGAGATCCTCCGCCTGCTTTTGGACTTCACCGGGTAAGGACAGGCGAAAACGCCTGTCCCACCTTTTCTAACGGAGAGTTTCCTTTGGTTGCGGCTATGCTGCTTTGCGAAGCAGGCGGTTTTGCCTGCCCTTTATTCATGCCGTAACGCACTCAGCGGTTCCACCCTCGCTGCCCGCCACGCCGGCACAAACCCGGCGAGCAACGCCACCGCTGCCAGCAACCCCGCCGCCCCGGCAAACACCAGAGGATCCGCGCCGCGCATCCCAAAAAGCTGCGCCTGAATCGCCCTTCCCGCGCCAAGAGCCGCCAGCAGGCCTATGCCTCCGCCGGCCACCACCAACATCGTCACCTCGCGCAGAATCATTGAAATAATCGACAGCGGTTCCGCCCCAAGCACCATGCGAATCCCGATCTCCGCCGTCCGCCGGCTCACGAGATACGCGATCACGCCATAGAGCCCGACTGCCGTTAGCGTCATCGCCAGCAGCCCGAACGCAGTCGCGAGCGCCGCAATCAGGCGGTCCGTGTAAACGGACTCGCGCACCTTCACCTCCATCGTCTCGAGCGCATAAACCGGCAGCGTGTGGTCGATCTGGCTCACCGCCGACCGCACCGCCCCAGGCAGCGCCTCAAACCCCGACGAAGCCCGAACGAAAAAAGCCCCCTGCGACATCCGCGACTTCGAATCGAGCGAGAGCTCATACGGGATGAAGAACGTCGGCGCAATTGTTTCGCGCAGGCTCAGATGGTCCGAATCCTGCACCAGTCCGACGATCTCGAAATCCAGCGGTCCGCCCGCGCCCATTTCCATCTTGTGACCCACCGCGCTCCGCGCGCCGAAGAACTTCCGCTGGAACGCCTGGTTCACAATCGCAACTTTGGTCTTACGGTCGCGGCTGTCAAACTCGCGCCCGGCCAGCAGCGGAGTCCCGATCGTCCGGAAGTAACCAGGACCCACGGCGTTCCAGCCGCAAGTCATGTCCTCGTCGTTGGTATAGGTGAAGCCCTCCACCGAGACGTTCGCCCCTGACGACGAGTGCGACAGCGGGCTGAACAGCGCGTACGACGTGGACTCGACTCCCGGCAGCGCCGCCAGCCGCCGGCCCAGCTCATTCGTGAAGTTGACACCGCGATCGACGTTGTAACCGGCCAAGCCCGGATCCACCGCGAACGTCAGCAGATGGTCGGCGCGGAATCCCGGATTGTGCTGCATGAGATTTACCAGGCTGCGGCCAAACAGCCCAGCCACCGCCAGGAGAACCAGCGATAGCCCGATCTGCCCGGCCACCAGTACCTTTCGCACACCCGAATGAACCTGGCCCGCCGTGGTTTGAGTCCGCTCTCCCAGAGGCCCCGATGCACCTCGCGTAACCTGCAAAGCAGGAATCAGCCCGAACAGCAGCGTTGTCGCCAGCATCAGCGCGACGCTGAAGGCCAGGATCGGGAGATTGACTCCGGCGCCCACCCACCCGCTCAATTCGTCGGTAGGAAGCAGCCGTAGAATGCCACGCGTCAGAATCGGCGCCAGGGCGAAGCCGAATGCGGTGCCCACAATCCCGAGAATTGCGCTCTCGGTGAACAGCAGCCGCATCACCCGCGCACGCCCCGCGCCCAGCGCCATTCGCACCGCGATCTCGCGGGCCCGATTGACGCCGCGCGCCATCAGCAGATTGGCCAGATTAGCGCAGCCAATCACGAGTAAAAGGAGGACCATACCCAGCAGAACGAACAGCGGTTTCCGCCATTCGATTTCGAGCGCGTTCAAGCCCCGTGCCGCCGGGCTGAGATGCAGCCGTTTCGCCATCAACCGCTGCCTGGCGGCCGCGTTCCGAACCTTGAGTTGGTCCATATGATCGCGGATTACGGCAGTAAAATACGGCTGCAGTTCCGCCTCCGCGCGCTCCCGCGACACGCCCGGCGCCAACCGGCCGAAGATCGTCAGAAACTGGAAATCCGGCTTGTCGTACCAATTCCATCCCGGCGTCAGCGAGGCGCGCATGGACAGTGGCAGAAAAATATCCTGCGCATCGCCGGCAATCAATCCGTGGAAATTCTCCGGCGCGATTCCTACAACTGTGAACGGCTGCCCGTTCACCAGTACGGTCCGATTCACGGCAGAAGCACTGCCCCCAAGATGGGTCATCCAGAACGCGTGCGAGAGCACCGCCACGGGATTCCCACCGCGGACACTGTCATCCTGAGTGGTGAAGAGGCGTCCGGCCTGTGCCCGCAGACCCAAGGTCTCGAAGTAGTTGCCTGAAACGATCTCCGCACGTCCTCGTTCGGCGGCGGCGCCACCGGTCTCGATCTGTGCCGGAACGCTCGATCGCACCGCCAGCCCTTCAAAAGCTTTCGTGGAGTCCTTCAGCCGCAGATAGAGCGGATACGAAAAAACCGACTCAAAGCTGTCCTTCGAGACGCTTCCCGGAAGGTTAACCCCTTCGGAATGGAACACCACGAGTTGCTGCGGATTCCGAACCGGAAGCGAACGCAGCAGTACCTGGTAGAAAAGCGAAAAGATGGCGGTGTTGGCGGCGATCCCTAACCCCAAAGTGGCTACGGCGAGCACAAAGAACGCAGGCGCCCGCCGCAAACTGCGAACGGCGAACAGAATATCAGTCTTCACGCGACTCTCCTGTCATTGAAACGCACGAAACGCCAAATCGTTGGCCGCTTATTTCATCGACGCGATCACGGCATCGGTGAATTCCTTGGTGCCTGCCCGTCCGCCGATGTCACCCGTGACGTGCTGGCCCTCGGCATACACCTGCTCAATCGCGCGGCGCATGCGAAGCGCGGCGTCGTTCTCGCCGAGATGCTGCAACATCATGACCGCCGATTGCATCAGCGCGGTGGGATTGGCAATTCCTTGGCCTGCGATATCGGGCGCGCTGCCATGCACGGCCTCGAAAACAGCGTAGCGCTCGCCCATGTTCGCGCCCGGCACGATGCCGAGGCCTCCGACTAACCCCGCGGCAAGGTCCGAAACGATATCGCCGTAAAGGTTCGGCAGCAACAAAATATCGAACGTCTCCGGCCGGATCACCAACTGCATGGAGGCATTGTCGACGATCAGCTCTTTGTACTGAATCTCGGGGTGCTCCTGCGCCACCTCGCGGCAGCACCGCAGAAACAGCCCGTCGGCGAGCTTCATGATGTTGGCTTTGTGGACCGACGTCACTTTCTTGCGGCCGTTCTTAAGGGCATAGTCGAAGGCGTACCGCGCGATGCGCGACGACGCCACCCGCGTGATCACTTTGAGGCTGGTGACGACGTCTTTTACGACCTCGTGTTCCAGTCCCGAATACAGATCCTCGGTATTTTCACGGAAGATCACCATGTCGATCTTCACGTCGTCGAAGCGTGTCTTCACGCCGGGCAGCGAGCAGACCGGCCGCACGTTGGCGAACAGGTCGAGCGCTTTGCGCAGGGCTACGTTGACGCTGGGAAAACCGCCTGCAATCGGCGTCGTCACGGGGCCCTTCAACCCGACTCGTGTCCGCGCAATCGATTCGATCACTTGCGGCGGAAGCACTTCGCGGGTTTCCAGAATGATATCGGCGTTGAGTTCGACGCATTCCCAATCGATGGCCACGCCCGTGGCATTCACCGCTCGAACGGTTGCGTCGGCCACCTCGGGCCCAATTCCATCTCCAGGGATCAGCGTTACCGAATGAGGCACATTACCATTGTAGGGAATGGCGAAAATCAGGAAGGCGTTGATCAGCGTCACAGACAAGAGCGGTATCGACATGCTCGCCCGCGGGCTCAACGACCTGGGCGTCGAGCTCATCTCGACGGGCGGCACTGCGCGCGCAATCCAGCAGGCAGGCGTTCCGGTGACGGAGGTCTCGGAGTTGACCGGGTTCCCCGAGATGCTCGATGGCCGGTTGAAGACCATCAATCCAAAGATCGCAGGAGGCGTTCTGGCGATTCGCTCCAACGCCGCGCACATGCGCTCCCTCGCGGAGCACGGTATTTCACCGATCGATATGGTCGTAGTGAATCTTTATCAGTTCGACAAGGTCGCCGCCCGCGCCGACGCGCCGCTCGAAGAACTCATCGAGCATATCGATATCGGCGGGCCAACCTTGATTCGCGCCGCGGCCAAGAACTATCAGGATGTTGCAGTCGTGACGTCTCCCACGGATTACGCCGAGCTTCTCCGCGAGATGCGCGCGAACAACGGCGAGCTCGGCCGCGATACGTTATGGCGCCTGGCGCTGAGAGCGTTTGCGACCACCGCAGCCTACGACACAGCGATCAGCGAGCGCCTTGGGCTTCCGGAAACGCTCACAATCGAGGCGCCGCAAACGTTAAGTTTGCGTTATGGCGAAAATCCGCACCAGTCCGCGGCCCTGTATTCCCAGAATCAGGGCGGGATCGCAGGCGCCGAGCAGCTTCAAGGAAGGGAGCTTTCGTACAACAACCTCGTCGATCTCGATGCTGCGTGGCAGCTCATCCAGGAATTCGGAAATCCGGCCGCGGCCATCATCAAACACACCAACCCGTGCGGCTGCGCCGAGTCCGACGGTCTGGCGGATAGTTATCGGAGAGCCTTCGAAGCCGATCCCATTTCAGCGTACGGCGGTGTCTTAGCCTTCAACCGCCTGTTGGACGAAGAAACGGCGCGCGAAATCACCAAGACCTTCATCGAGGCGATCGCAGCGCCGGGCTACACCGACGCGGCACTCGGGGTGCTCGGGTCCAGGCGAAATCTGCGGCTGCTCATGGTTCGTCCGGCGCCCGCCGGCGAGCTGGTCGTGAAATCGATCAGCGGAGGATTCCTGGCGCAGACTCCCGACGTGCACCGTCTGGATCGTTCAAAGCTGCAGGTGAAAACCGACCGTCGCCCCACCGAAGAAGAATGGACGGCTCTCGACTTCGGCTGGAAAGTTTGCAAGCATGTGAAGTCGAACGCTATCGTCTACGCGCGCGCGGGCCAACTGGTCAGCGCCGGCGCGGGACAGATGAGCCGTGTCGATTCAGTGAAGGTCGGGGCGATGAAAGCCGTGCTCCCGCTTGCAGGCACGGTGGTCGCGTCGGATGCTTTCTTTCCTTTTCCGGATGGAGTGGAAGAGGCGGCAAAGCATGGAGTGACCGCGGTGATTCAGCCGGGAGGCTCGGTCCGCGACGCGGATGTTATCGCGGCGGCGAACCGGTTAGGACTCGCGATGGTTTTTACCGGAGTGCGCCACTTTCGTCACTAGGCATCGCCGACTCTGTTGGAAACCGAGGCACGGTGGAAGGGTAGAGCAGGCGTTTTCAGAAGTCCTTTCTCGGTTAAGTCCAAAGGCAGGCTGAATACCTGCTCCACCCTTCCACATCCTCCGAATCGTCGCGGGACGCGAAGAGTCAGAGGCTGTGTAATACCTTCGTTTCGATTCACTTTTCGTGGACCGGCGGCATTACATGCTCAGAAACTCGCTTTTAAGCGGTCACCGGCGGCACGAGCGTCTTCAAAAACTCGTGCGCGACGTGGAAGCCGCGCTTGTATTGTTCGGTGAAGTTGCCCTGGCTGTACGACGGATAGTAAAACTCGTCTTCGTTCTCGATATTCATAGCGCCGCTATACCCGACTTCGGACAAGACCGAGAAGAAGCCTTTCCAATCGACCGATCCGTAGCCCGGAACGCGGAATCGCCACCAGCGCGCGTTGTTGACGGGTTGAATGCCCCCGCGCTTGAGCACGTGCCACAGGATCTCCGTATCCTTCAAATGAACGTCGTAAATCTTGTCAGCGAACTCGCGCGCCGCGGCCACTGGGTCCATGAACTGCCAGACCAGGTGCGAAGGATCGAACTGCAATCCGACGTTTGGGCTGCCGTTGAAGCCTTTGAACAATGCTTCCCAGCCAACCGGTCCGGTGGCGATGTTCGGCCCGCCTGCGTACGGCTCCCACAGAACACGTACCTTGTACTTCTCGCACATCGGGAAATACTTCTCCGTGTAAACCTTGACGACCTCGTCCACCTGCTCCTGGAGCGGCCGGCCTTTGATGGTGCCGGATTGTCCGCCTATGTTTGGGATGCCCAATTTGCCGCACAATTCGAGGCACTTTACGGTGTATTCATTCTGCTTTTGGCGCTTGGCAGGGTCGGGGTCGATATGATTGCCATCCACGGCCAGCGAAGAGACATAGATGCCCGCCCGCTGAATCTTGTCCTTGATGGATGCGATCGCGGCGTCGTCCAGCCGGTCGGGGTCGAGACGAAGCTGCATGCTGGTGAAGCCTTCCGCTTTCACAAACTCCAGATTCGCGTCGGAAAAGGAGCACAGCACGCCGAGCTTGGGTTTCCAGTTCGGAGGTTGACGGCGTTGGCCCTGCGCAGCGGCGGCAGTGGAAATCGCGGCGAGTACGGTACGGCGAGTGAGGTTCACCCCCTGACGATACTGCGCCGCTGCAGTACTTAGCAACCTCCGCCACGGCTCCCCGGCGCGGTTTCATCTGGAATAGAATGAAGCAGGCTCTCGCTATGAATAAAACCTTTTTTAGCGCTGCCACCGCCATAGTTGCCGTACTTGTTCTGACGGCCTGCTCCGAAGCACCAACCACTCCGGCTCCCACGACGGAAGCCGCCAAACCCGCGGCACCCACCGGGCCCGTTCCCGCGCTGACCGCGTTCTATGAGATGTACAAGCCCGCCCGCACCTGGGCCACCGACATCCAGCCTCTCTCGATGGCCAGCATGGAGACGGACACGATGAAGGGCGAAGACGGCAAGTATCCGGTGTGGTCCGTTGTTTTCGTCTCGCCGAGCAAGCGCGAAGCCCGGACGTTCACCTACGCGGTGGTCGCTCAGGGTACCGACATCCATAAAGGAGTCAGCGCCGGAGGCGCCCAGGTCTGGAGCGGCGCCACCGCGAAGAGCGCGCCGTTTGCGAACTCCGACATTGCGACGAATTCCGACGCTGCGTATCAGACTGCGATGGAGCGCGCCGGCGCCTGGGTAAAGCACAACCCCGGCAAGGCGCCGCAATTCTCCCTCGCCGAGGAATCGAAGTACGGCGTGCCGGTTTGGTACATCATGTGGGGCAACAAGAGCAACGGATACCTCGTGCTCGTCAATGCGACGACGGGCACGGTGATCGGCAAATAGCCGGTCATTCGTAGCGCAGCGCCACCATGGGGTCGATTCGAATGGCGCGTCTCGCCGGGATGTAAGAGGCCAGGGCGGCGGCTCCGATAAGAACCAGCGGCACGACACCGAATGTTGCCGCGTCCGTGCTTGTCACCCCGAAGAGCAGGGCTCGCATGAGGCGCGATAACATCAGCGCGCCCGGAAGGCCGATTGCAACTCCGGCCAGTGCCGTTAACATTCCGCGTAAGACCACCAGACGGAGAATGTTCTGCTGTTCAGCTCCGAGCACCATGCGGAGACCGATTTCGTGGGTGCGGCGGCTGACTGAGTAGGACGTCAGGCCGTAGATGCCGACGGTGGCCAGGACGAGCGCCAACGCGGCGAAGGTCGCAAGCATTCCGACCGATAGGCGGCGTACCAGGAGCGAATCCGAGAGCACATCGGTCATGGTGCGAACGTTGGCAATGGGCTGGTCGGGGTCGATGGCCTGGATTTCGCGGCGAATTGCGGCGGTGAGGCCGGTGGGGTCGGCTTCGGAATGGACCACCAGGCTGAATTGGCGCGGTGGGTCTTGGTACATGGGTACGTAGATGGCGGGCTCGACCTTTTCTTCGCGCCCCTGCATGTGGATGTCGGCGACCACTCCGACAACATCGTAGTCGTGCGAACCGAATCCGACGCGCAGACGCCGCGAGAGCGGATCGCCGTGGATGAGGTAGCGCCGCGCCAGCGTCTCATTCACGAGCGCTACGCGACGTTTGCCGTCGGTGTCCTGCGCGGTCAGGAAGCGGCCGAGCCGAAGCGGGATGCCCATGGCGCGGAAAAAGTCGGGGGTCGCCGGCCGATAGTCGGCCGTCGGCTCCTGTCCCTTAAGTGGTGGCGGTTCTCCTTCGACCTGAAAGCCGGTCACGAAAACACGTAGGGCGAGCAGGGATCCGCGAGCGGGCAGGACCGTGACCGCGCCGACGGCATGAACGCCGGGTAGCGTTTCGATGCGCCGGATGGTAGCTTTCGAGAAATTCGCGAGGGCAGCAGAGTCGCGGTATTTCGCGTCCGGCAGTGTCAGTTGCATCGTCAGAAGGTGATCGGTCCGGAAACCCGGATCGGTGGCCGTGACGTTGAGGAAGCTACGGATCATCAGTCCGGCGCCGATCAGCAGCACAACTGCCAGCGCGACTTCTCCGACCAGCAGGACCGTCCTGGCGCGCTGGCTGCTGTCGGCGGAGACTCCTTTACCGCCGCCTTCCTTCAGGGTGTCGTTCAGGTCGGTCCGCGAGGCACGGAGCGCGGGAGCGATGCCGAAGACGATGCCCGTAAAAACGGAAATGGCGAGGCTGAAGAGAAGCACGCGGGAATCGACACCCATTTCCTTCAGGCGTGGGATAAAGTCGGGCAACTGCGTCCGGAGCACCTTGATGCTCCACATCGAGAGCAGCAGCCCGAGCACTCCTCCCATGGCGCCGAGGAGGACGCTTTCGGTGAGCAGTTGGCGAAGAATGCGCGCGCGGCTGGCTCCCAGCGCGGCCCGGAGGGCAATCTCTTTACCGCGGCTCGCTCCTCGCGCTAAGAGCAGACTCGCGACATTGGCGCATGCAATCAGCAGCAGGAATCCGACCGCCGAGAGCAGAACCATCAGCGCTGGACGGATGGGGCCTGCCAGCATTTCACTCATTGGCACGACGACTGCACCGACACCCTCGTTGGTCCCGGGATACTGCTTTTCGAGTCGTGCCGCGATTCCTTCCAGTTCGGCGCGGGCTTGCACGACGGAAACACCCGGCTTAAGGCGTGCGACGATTCCGAAGTTGTGGTTGTCGCGCGGGTCGAGCGCAAAGTCGCGCGCGATGGGAACCCAGAGGTCGACTTTGACTAGCGCATCGACCTCGCGCGGCAGCACGCCTACAACGTTGCGGCTGACGCCGTCAATGATGATGCGCTGCCCGATGATTTTGGGCGAACTTCCGAAGCGGCGCGTCCAGAAGGACTGACTGATAAGAACGGCCGGGTCGCCGCCGGGGCGGTCTTCTTCCGGAAGGAACGAACGGCCGATGACAGGCTTCACGCCGAGAACGGAAAAGAAATTCGAGGCGGCTTGCCCGGCCTGGGCACGTTCCGGCTCGCCGCCGGCTGTCACGTTGAGGCCGTATTCAGGGATTGTGAATGCCGGAGCCATATCCTCAAAGGAGCGACTGTCCCGCTTCCAGTCCGCTAAATCCGCGGCAGAGACTGGAATCTGATTGAAGCCTTTGGATCGGATGCTCTCCCAGAGCATGACGATCTGTCCGGGATCGCGATAGGGGAGAGGCCGTAAAAGAACGGCGTTAATAATGCTGAAAATTGCGCTGTTGGGACCGATCCCCAACGCGATGGTGATCACTGAAATCAGAGTGAAAACCGGGTTTTTCGCACACGCTCTGAGAGCGTATTGAATATCCCGCCACACTACCAAGATACCGCGCGGCGGGTTGCAAACCCGCTGCATGGTCGAAACTGCGCGTCCAGCAGGTTGTGGAAGGGTGAAGCCTTCCTCATCCACTTTCGCGAACCTGCCTTACTGCTTTTCGACAGCGCCGCCTTTCATGACGAATTTGACCTGGCGGATGGCGGAGATATCTTTGGTCGGATCCCCTTGGACCGCAATCAGGTCGGCCAACATGCCGGACTTCACCAGGCCGATATCCATATGGAGGACGCGGCCTGCGATGGAGGTCGCAGATTTCAGGGCGGCGACGGGCGTCATGCCGTAGTTCACCATCATTTCGATTTCACGCGCGTTGTCACCGTGCGTGAAGACGCCGACGTCGCTGCCGCTTAATATCGTGACTCCGGCGTCGAGGGCCGCTTTGAAACTCGCGCGCTTTCTCTGAATGCCCTGGGGCTCTGGCTGCTGTCCTTTTTTCCATCCGGCATACTGCGCGGTGGCGTCTCCGGCGGCGAGCGTGGGACAGAGGGCCACGTTGTTCTCAACCATTAATTTGAAGACTTCGGGCGTGCCGGCGTCGCCGTGTTCGACGGTTTCAGCGCCCGCCAGAATCGCCCGGCGCATCCCTTCGGGCGTTGCAGTGTGGACCGCGACCGGCACTCCGGCGCTGCGTGCCGTTTGTACGGCGAGTTTCATTTCTTCGAGAGAGAACGTCGGATGAGCGCCAGGATGAGGACCCCAGCGGTAGTCGCCATACAGCTTGACCCAGTCGGCTCCATGACCGATCTGATCGCGAACGACGCGCGTCAGACTGTCGATGCCGTCGGCTTCTTCGGCTCCTTGCGGAACACGGAATTCCAGTGCGAATCCTTTGGGGCCGTAGGCTCCAGTCGCGACAATGGCGCGCGTCGCTACGAGCATGCGCGGACCGTGGATGATGCCCTGGTTAACAGCCTGCTTGAGTTCCACGTCGGCGTATGCGGCGCCTTCGGTACCGAGGTCGCGGATGGTGGTGAAGCCGGCCATCAAGGTATCGTGCAGGTGATTCACGGCTCGGGCCACGCGCAAGGCAAGGCCTTCGTGCATCACCTGGTCGTTCCAGGGGGTCTCGTTATAAGGATGCAGCAGCACATGCGAGTGTCCTTCGACGAGGCCGGGCATCAGAGTGGTACCGGGCAAGTCGACGACCTTGGCGCCGGACGCGTCGATGCTCCCGGCGGGACCGGCGGCATCGATGCGGTCTCCCTTGACGCGAACGGCCCAGCCCTCGTGAACCTGGTCGCCGTCGAAGACCCGCTCGGGTTTAAGAATTGTCACGGTCTGGGCTGCCGCGACGAAGTGGCTCAATGCAAAGCAACCGGCGATCGCGAATCGGCTGGTTTTTCTCATTGGTAATTCGTAATTTTCTCACACAGGGACTCGCGAAACTTTTGCGTCGCGATTAGCAGCCCACGGTAATGGCCGGACGGAGGCTAACGCTTCAATGCCGCTACCAATTGAGGGTTCAGACTGCGGCGCCGATGCAATGCCGATATCGCCGGACTGTGTGGCCAAATCGCTCGGATTCTGGAAGAGCGCGGCATGGAGGCGTTCGCGTTACGTGCGGAGGTCATACATGGACCGTCCACGAAAGTGGATGAAAATCTCGGTAACGCAGCCTTCAGGCTGCCCATATGACGGCTGAAGCCCTCCACCCTTCCCATCCTCCAAATTTTTCGAGGCATGCGAAGTTCCAGCTACACTGAAGACGGTTGGATTTCTCGTGATCTTTCCACCAGGTTTTAAAAGAACTTCGGTTCTCGCAATTATCGTACTGCCAGTCTTAGCCGGTTGCTGTTATGGCCAACCGACCGGGAACCCAAATCTGTCCGTCCAGCCTCGTACTAAAACCGCATCAGACAAGAATCCGGTGCTGGAAGGGCGTCAGGGAAATATACGGATCAATACGACGCTGGTGCAGGTGAACCTCACCGTCACGGATCCGTTGAATCGTTTCGTCACCGGATTGACGAAGGAATATTTTCAGGCTTTTGAGGATAAAGTGGAGCAGGAGATCGCGCAGTTTTCGAACGAAGATGCGCCGATTTCGATTTGTGTCGTGTTCGACACGAGCGGGAGCATGGGCGCGAAGCTGCAGAAATCCCGCGAAGCGGTGACGCAGTTCATGAAGATGGCGAACACGGAAGACGAGTTCTGCCTGATCCAGTTCAACGATCGGCCACAGCTTGTGACACCCTTCACGAGCGACACAGACCGCGTACAAAGCCAGCTCACGTTTACGCAGTCGAAGGGCCGGACGGCGCTGCTCGACGGCGTTTACATGTCGATGGCGCAGATGAAACAGGCACACAATGCCCGCAAGGCGATTCTGATCATCTCGGATGGAGGCGACAACAGCAGCCGCTATACCGAGAGCGAGATCAAGAATGCTGTCCGGGAGGCGGACGTGCAGCTTTATGCCATCGGAATTTTCGAGCCGGTGGCGTCGCGGAGCCGGACCGCAGAGGAGTTGGCCGGGCCGGATCTGCTGCGCCAGTTAGCGGAGCAGACGGGAGGACGCAGTTTCACCGTTGAGAATATTGCCGAGCTTCCCGATATCGCAGCCAAGATCGGGACGGAATTGCGGAATCAGTACGTGCTGTATTACTCACCGAAGAACCAGGCGCGGGACGGCAAGTACCGGCACATCACTGTCAAGATCAAGCAGCCTCGCGGATTTCCTGCGCTTAAGGTTTTCTATCGGCTGGGGTACTACGCGCCGGCGCAGTAATTGACAAGGTGGAGCGCGCTGTAACAGGATTACAGCATGCTTCAGGACTTGCGGTATGCCCTGCGTTCATTTGGGAAGAATCCCGGATTTACGCTTGCCGCGGTTTTGTCGATCGCGATCGGCATTGGGGCGAACACCGGAATCTTCAGCGTCACGAACGCGCTCTTGCTGCGGCCTCTGCCATACAAGGATGCGGACCGGCTGGTAATCCTCTGGAACCGGTCGCCGGGGTTGAACATCACGCAGGACTGGTTTTCGACAGCGCAATACTTCGACATTAAGAATGGGAGCCAGGCCTTCGAACAGCTCGCAATTGCACTGGGCGGGCTCAACAACCTGACTGGCGAGGGCGAGCCGGAGCGGGTCGGCACGGCGCGGGTCTCTTCGAATCTTCTGCCCATGTTCGGGGCGCACGCCGCGCTCGGGAGGCTGTTCCTGCCGGAGGAAGACGCGCCGGGGCGTGCGCCCACCGCCGTCCTCACGGACGGCATGTGGCGGCGGCGTTTTGGGGCGGATCCACGAGTGGTGGGGCGATCGCTCACGATCAATGGGATCGGTTATGAGGTGGTGGGAGTCCTTCCGCCGGGATTCGCCTTGTCGCACGAGGTGCTGCCGGTACTAGGCGGGGGCGAGTTGAACGAGATCTTTCTTCCGCTGCCTTTGGGCGCCGATGCGAGGGACATACGCACGCACGAGGATTACACGATTGTCGGCACGTTCCGGCGGGAAGCAATGCTGCGGCAGGCGCAGGTTGAGATGGACCTGCTCACGGCCCACTTGCGGCGCGACCATCCGGATGTCTATCCGCCCAATGGTGGATTGACATTTTCGATTGTGCCGCTGCTGGAGTGGGTGGTCGGGGATGTGCGATACACCCTGCTGATCCTGTTGGGGTCGGTGGCGTTCGTTCTGCTGATTGCATGCGCGAACGTGGCGAACCTGCTGCTTTCGCGCGCAGTGGCGCGACAGAAGGAAATCGCGCTGCGGATTGCTCTCGGCGCGGGTCAGACACGGATTCTGCGACAGCTCTTAACGGAGAGCGTGCTGCTGTCGCTCGCTGGGGGCGCCGCGGGCATAGTGTTGGCGATGGCCGGTTTGCGGTGGGTGCAGGTTGCGGGTCCAAAGAGCGTGCCGCGCGTTCAGGATATCGCGATCGACGGGCGAGTCCTTCTGTTCACGTTTCTGCTTTCCCTCCTTTCCGGTGTTTTGTTCGGATTGACCCCGGCATGGCGGGCGGCTCAGAGCGGGCTGCAGACCAGCGCGGTATGGGGACGAGGCCATCGACTACGGCGCGGGCTGGTGATCTCGGAACTGGCGCTTTCGGTGGTGCTGCTGATTGGTGCAGGACTGCTGATACGCAGCTTTGCGAGTCTCGTGAATGTCGCGCCGGGATTTCAGGCGAAGAACGTTCTCACGTTGGAACTCACGATGGCGAATCGCCGGTACACGACCCCGCCGGTGGTCCTGGAGACGTATCGGCAGTTATGGGAGCGGCTGGAGCATTTACCCGGCGTCACCGCGGCCGGCGGAATCACCGGGCTCCCGCTCAGCGAGATGTGGGAATGGGGACCAATCACAGTAGAGGGTCGCATCCCGCCGCCGGGCGAGAATTTCATCAATGCGGATCAGCACATCGTGAGTGGGCATTATTTCCAGGCGATGCTGATTCCTTTGGTGCGGGGGCGGTTCTTCAGCGAGCAGGACACGGGGGACAAACCGCGAGTCGTGATCGTGGACGAATCGATGGCGCAACAGATGTGGCCGGGGCAGGACGCGATTGGAAAACGCCTGCGGTATGGCGGGCTGGATTCGAAGTCGCCGTGGTTGAGGGTGGTCGGCGTTGTCGGGCGGGTGAAGCAGTATGCGCTCGAAACCGATTCGCGGATCGCGGTGTATTTTCCGCATCTGCAGTCGCCGACGCGGCGGCAGACGGTAGTGATTCGGAGCGCGTCCGATCCGGCGGCGCTGGCAGCGGCGGTGAAGCGGGAGATCCACGAGCTCGATTCGGATCTTCCGGTGTATAACATTCGGACCATGGAGCAGCGGGTAGCGGATTCGCTGGCTCGGCGGCGATTCACTATGACGCTGCTGGGGCTTTTTGCCGTGCTGGCGCTGGCTTTGGCTGGGATTGGGATTTATGGCGTCATGGCCTATCTGGTGAGCCAGGGGACGCGGGAGATCGGGATCCGGATGGCGCTGGGGTCGAGCGAGGCGGGGGTTTTGCGGCTGATTGTCGGGCGCGGGATGAGCTTGGCTTTGGCGGGGATCGGCGTGGGGTTGGCGGCGGCGCTGGCTTTGACTCGGTTTATGAACTCGCTTTTGTTTGGGGTGCGGGCTAGTGATCCGCTGACGTTTGGGGCGATTGCGGTTTTGTTGGGATTGGTGGCTTTTGTGGCTAGTTTTGTTCCGGGGCGGCGGGCGGCTCGGGTGGATCCGATGGTGTCCCTGCGGGCGGAGTGAGTTATGGAGAGGTTGTCACCGTCCAGGCGATGCAGCGCAACTCCGCGCATTCGAGAACGCGTGTTCGTTATCGGTGAGGTCCAAAGCCAGGCGACCGCCTGTTCCACCCTTCCACGCGGGTTAAGAATCGGAGGCTTTTTTAATACCTTAATATGATCGACGGATTTAAGAAGGATCTTCGGTATGGGATGCGGGACCTGGCCCGGCATCCTGGCTTTACCCTAGTCGCTTCACTGTCGCTGGCGCTCGGTATTGGGGCGAATAGCGCGATCTTCACCATGGCAAATGCGGTGTTCCTGAATCCTCTTCCGATTCATGAACCGTCGCGCGTTCTGGAGCTCTACACCGTCGATCATTCGGCCCATTCGGGCGCGGGACGAACCCCGGTTTCGTTCACGAATTACCAGGATTTCCGCGATCAGAATGACGTTTTCTCGGGCCTGGCGGGATTTTATCCGACTTCGGTGACACTGGTGGGCACTGGCGATCCCAAGCCGCAACCCGCGATGCTGGTGACCGCGAATTATTTTCAGGTGCTGGGCGTGGAACCGATGCTGGGACGGACATTCGCGGCCAACGAGGATGCCCATTTGGGAGGCGATAACGTCACGGTGCTGAGCCATGCGCTGTGGGTGCGCGCGTTCGGCGCGGAACGATCGATCGTGGGGCGCCAGGTCAGTTTCAATGCCACCGCATATACGGTAATCGGCGTCATGCCGCCGGGGTTTAAAGGAACGTTGACGGTCAGCGCCGCCGAGGTCGCCTGGATCCCTATTTCGATGCACAGCCAGGTGATTACGGGCGCGCTGGAACGGCTGTTCAACGAGCGGCGGTCGCGGTTTCTCAGCGTGGTGGGGCGCCTCAAGCCGGGCTTTACCGCCGGGCAAGCCCTGTCGCAGATGCGCACGATTGCGACGCGTTTGGAGAAAGAATACCCGGAGCCCAACAAGAACCGGTCGGTGGATGTTTCTTCGGTCATGGACGCGGCGCTCAGCGGGTTGCCACGCCAGCAACTGAGTACGGCGAGCCTGGCGCTTCTGTCAGTGGCAGGATTGATTCTGCTGATCGCCAGCGCGAACGTCGCGAACCTGCTGCTGGCGCGGTCGGGAGCGCGGGCCGGTGAATTCGGCATCCGGGTGGCGATCGGGGCGAGCCGCGGCCGAATCATCCGTCAGCTACTCACGGAGAGCATGCTGCTTTCCTCAGTGGGCGGTGTATTCGGGCTCGGCCTGGGCGTATTGGGCGTACGTTTGCTGTGGCTGTATCGGCCGCCGTTTATTCAGCCGGATTCGGTGTCGTTTCGGCTGGACCTGCGGGTGGTGGCATTCACATTGATCGTTACGACTTTGACGGGCGTGCTGTTTGGGCTGGCTCCGGCGCTGCGCGCGTTTCGCGAGGAGACGGCAATATCACTTAGGAGCGGCGGCCGAAGCCGGTCACAATCGCGCGGCGAGTTCGCTTTTGGCAATGCCTTGGTGATCGGCGAAATCAGCCTGGCGCTGACCGCGCTCGCGGGCGCCGGGCTCTTTATTCGCAGCATGCAGAACGCGCAGAAGATTGACGTGGGGTTTGAAGCCCGCAATCTTGCCGTGTTCAGTTTCAATCTCGCGGCGAGGAACTATTCGACGGAGCGGGCGCAGCAGTTTCTGAAAACCGTGGAGGCGCGGGTTGCGGGCGTGCCCGGAGTTCGCGATGTAGCGATCGCCACGCTGCCGCCGTTGACGAAGGGCATCCTGGGAACGGTTATTTCCGAGGGCTCGACCGATCCGAACGATCGGGGAACGCCGACGGTGTTCAACTCGGTCACGCCGCCGTACTTCAAGACGCTCGGAATTCGCCTGGAGGCTGGGCGGTTTTTGAATGATTTCGACCGTGCCGATACGAAGAAGGTCGCAGTGATCAACCGGGCTATGGAGCGGTATTTCTGGCCGGGCGAGAATGCGGTAGGCAAGAGGTGGCGATTCTTCCGTGAGAACTTTTATCGGGAGGTTGTGGGCGTAGTGGCTGACTCGGTAGTTCTTAATGTCGGGGAGCCGCCGCAGCCGGTCGTGTATCTGCCTTTAGAACAGGAGTTCTCGCCCAGTGTGACCGTGGATGTACGGACGACGGCGGCGCCCGAGGCGCTGGTGAGCCGGCTGGTGGCCGAGGTCAACCGGCTCGATCCGAATCTGGCGGTGACGGGCACGAACACGATTTCAGAATTGATCACTCAGGGATTATGGGCTCCGCGGATGGGAGCGGCGCTGTTTGGGATCTTCGGACTGCTGGCGTCGGTGCTGACGGCGATTGGGATTTATGGAGTGATTTCGAACATGGTGTCGCGGCGCACCAGTGAGATCGGCATTCGCATGGCGCTGGGCGCGGATGCGGGTGACATGTTGTGGATGGTGGTGCGGCAGACGATCCAGATCGCGGTCAGCGGAATCGGCATTGGCTTGCTGCTGGCGTTCGGACTGGGGCGGCTGACTCGCAGTTTGCTATTTAACTTGTCTCCAAACGATCCATTGACGTTTGTTGTCGTGGGCGCCGGGATTGCCGCGATCGCGCTGCTGGCGGGTTCGGTGCCTGCTTCCCGGGCGGCACGGATTGATCCGGCGACTGCCATGCGTAGCGAGTAGCCGGATGGGCTTCGGAAAGCCGACGTGGATTTTGATCGCGCTCGTTGCGATGCCGGGTTGGGGAGACAACCGGCAGGCGGACACGACGCGTCTGGCAGAGCACCTGGCTCGTTTTCGAACCGAGAAACCTCACGAGCTTTCGGCGCCGGAATTCTATACCGTTCAGCGCGAATTGCTCGCCTGGATCCATGCGCGGGTCGGACGCGGCCAGACCGTCGACCAGTTGAACCGGGAGATGAAGGCGGCGAGGCTGGTCTCGGATAGCGCTGAAATGGGAATTCAGCAGTCCGAGCGTAGTTTTGCGGGTTTTCTGGGCGAGATAAGGGTGGAGCGGGTCTCCGGGAATGATGACGTGCGGGCGCTCGTCGCAGGAATCTATACGGGCGTTTATTGCAACTACGATGAGACGGCGATGGTGTACGGGCGAGATTTCACGCGGCGGATTGCGGTGGTTAATGCGGAACGTAGCTATTCGCACGGGCATCAACTGCAGACTTTGGCAGCGGGCGGGGATGATTTGGGGAACGGAAGCGTGCTCGCATCGGCTTGGGTTGCGTCGAGTTGCGCCAGCAGTTGGAATGGGAGCGTGTTTCGGATCGATCGCGTCCGGCGGCAGGCGGTGGAGAATATTCTCGCTCGGGATGTTTTGGCTTATGACCTTGATCCGGTTAAGATCGCGGTGGGTCGGGAATCAGTGACGTTTCAGTACACGGCTGGTAGCAAGGAGTCGGACGTGTTGATGCGGGCGGCGGTGGCGGCGTATGAGATTCGCGGGGGGCGGGCTCTGCGGATGGCCCCGCTTGCTCCGTTATATGGGGGGTTCGTTGAGGAATGGCTGGAACTCGGGGATGCCGAGGCGGGCCGGTGGAGCACTCCGGAGGCAGCTCGCGCTCATCACGGGGTCGCGGCGATTCAGGGGAGCTTCACATGGACGCGTGCGGCGGAGTGTCCGGGTTCGCGGGAAATTGCTCTGGAGTGGGGAGATTCTGGGAAGACTGCGGTTTTTCGGATTCGCGGGGATAGGGCTGTGGATTTGCGGATGGTCTCGGTTTCGGATCGGATGTCGTCTGCTTGCCGGGAGGTTGATCCCAGACTGGTTGTGAGCAAGCCTCTGCGTTGATCTCAGGTTGAGTAACGCCGCCTTTGCCTGATGGCAGTCGAAACCGGCTCCGCAAAGCAGAACAGCCGCAACCAAACTCTCGGGTTTGAAAAGGGGGGGCAGGCTGAAGGCCTGTCCCGATCTTCCACACGACTGCCGCCCTGGGCCGGCTAAGGACCGGCTGAAGCCGGCGTGGCGCGGTCGCGGACGCTATTGTCCTGGGTTTCGATCGAACGCTCCAGGCGGGCCAGGCGGATTCGCGCGCTCAGATTCATCCGGTTCAGGCTGAGGGCGCGCGAGTAGTCGCGGATGGCACTGTCGTAGCGACCAGTCAGCTCATACCAGAGACCGCGGGCATTGTAGGCCGTGTCGGACGAAGGGCCGAGTTCAACCGCCTTGTCCAAAGCTTCCTTGGCCTCCTTGAACCTTCCTAATTCTCCATAGAGAAGGCCGACCAATTCGAAAGTAAGAGATGAAGGCGAAACAAAGACCGCGCGCTGCATTTTCAGAAGAGCCGGGCCGGGTTCGCCCTGACATTCCAGGACTTTCGCCCAACTGATCAGGATGGTCGGATCGTCGGGCATCATCGTGTCGGCTCGCTGCAGAAACGGCACAACTTCACCGCAGCGGTGGAGGCTTTCCGCCGTGTCGACCAGGTGGGCGTACGGGCGGGTTTTCTCCGGATATGTGTTTACCGTGTCAGTCCAAAACGCCCAGGCGTTGCCCCACTGCTGGTTGCGGCGATACGTTGCCACGCTGATTACCGTGAGCACGAGAGCGACACAGGTCCAAACGACCGGTTCTCGCGACCAGCCCCGCCGCCACAGGAATTCCAACACCATTAAACAGAGCGGCAGAGCCGCGAGATACATGCGGCGTTCCACCAGGGGATCGGCGATGGGAATTACGGTCGAGGTGGGGGCAAGCAGGAAGAAGAACAACAGAACGCTGAACGCCGATAGAGGGTAGCGGCGGCGGAACAGGAGCGCGGCAACCATGGCGCCGAGGAGAAGCACGAACGCGATGATCGCACCATGCTCAAGTGGTGTATGAGAGATGGGGAAGTCGTGATCGAGGCTTTGTCCGAGGGGCCAGACAAACAGCCGCAGGTAGGCGAAGACGGCGCGCCACTCGGTGAAGAAGTATTGATACCAGGGCAGTGTGTTGAGATGGAATCCCGCGCTTCCCGAGGTGGCCAGCACACGTCCAATGAAGGCGAGGGCTCCCACGGAAAACAGCGCGATCGGAACATACAGCCGCCAGTTCGTTTTGATGGACTGACGGAAGGAGCCGTCGCTCTGAAAACACTCGGTGAGAAGAAACACCGCGGGCAGGATGGCGGCATTTTCTTTCGATGTCACGGCCAGGACGAACAAAGCCAGGATGGTTGCCGAGCGACCCCAACCGACGCCGTTTGCGGGACGGAACAGGTAGACGACGTACGCCGCCAGGAAGAACATCGCCGCCAGGCTTTCGGAACGCCCGGCGATGTAGGCGACGGATTCGGTTTCGAGCGGGTGGACGAGGAACACAGCGGCCGGGAACAGCGCAAACAGAAACCTGTCTTTCTGTTTTATAGATAACAGTTCAAGCAATTTCAGCGCCGCCAGATATATCAGTCCGGTATTGATGACGTGGATCAGGATATTGAGAAGGTGATAAGAAGAAGTACCTGCGCCCTGATGGTTCAACCAATACGTGAACATCAGGGTGGGCCGCACACCCGCGACCCAGGAATGGAAGGGGGCATCCCACATGCGGGGGTCGCTGATCGGCAGGACTTCGTCATCATAGATGAACGGTCCGCGCAGCGCCGGACTATAAAGAATCAGGCTGACGACAATTACCGAAAGACATCCAAAACCGGCGTACCTCACATTGCCCTGTAAAAGAGTGCTCCAACGGCGGGATTGTTCTGTTGGAGGGTATACAACTCTCGCCATAATCTCCGAAGCGAAGCGAAAAGGTTAAAGCTTATAGAATCAATCCTGCAGGAATTGTTTCGCGGGTTGCGCCTAGGAGTGTCACGGGGTCGTGATTCGCATTCAGTTGTTACAATAGGAAAAAGCGACCCAGCCTCTCCCGCAAAATGCTAGCCACGACGTCGATCACGGAAGAGATACTCGACCTGAAACAGGCTCGAAAGGCCATGATCCTGGCGCATCATTACCAGGACCCGGAAATCCAGGAGCTTGCCGACGCGATTGGCGACAGCCTGGAACTGGCGCGGAAGGCCCAAGAGTTCAAGGGCGATGTCCTGGCGTTTTGCGGCGTGTGGTTCATGGCGGAGACGGCCAAGGTATTGAACCCCGAGAGGATCGTGGTGGTGCCCGACCGCGAGGCGGGGTGTAGCCTGGTGGATAGCTGTCCGGTGGAACAGGTGCGTGCATTCCGCGACCGGCATCCAGACCACGTGATCGTGAGCTACATCAACACGTCGGTGGAGGTGAAGGCGGAGAGTGACATTCTCTGCACGTCGCGAAATGCCGTTAACGTGGTGAATTCGGTACCACGTGAAAAGCCGATTTTGTTTTTGCCGGACATCAACCTCGGGAACTACGTTAAGAAGGAAACCGGGCGCGAGAACATGTCGATCTGGCAGGGCGCCTGCATTGTGCACGCGACGTTTCCGGCACGGCGGGTCAGCGCGGCCCGAGCGCAGTATCCCCAGGCACTGGTCGCGGCCCACCCGGAATGCCCCGCGGATGTGCTGCGGATGGCTGATTTCATCGGATCAACCAGCGCTATTGTGCAGTGGTGCGCCTCGTCGACAGCGGACGAGTTCATCATCATGACCGAGAGCGGGATCGCGCATTCGCTCGAGAAAGTAGCTCCGGGGAAGCGATTTCACTTCGTGAAGAACGAGAACTGCAACTGTAGCGAATGTCCCTACATGCGGAGGAACACGTTGGAGAAGCTGCGCCAGTGCCTCCAGGACCTGAAACCCCGCGTCGAACTTCCCGCGAGCATCATCGAGCGGGCACGCAAGCCGATCGAGCGCATGCTGGCGGTCCGGTAACGCGAAGTGAACTCTCCCCTTGTAGACACGTTCGGACGCATCCACGACAACCTGCGGATCAGCGTCACCGACCGCTGTAATATCCGCTGCTTCTACTGCATGCCGGATGAAGGCGTGAAGTACATGCCTCGGGAGGAAATTCTCTCGTTCGAGGAGATCGAGCGGTTTGTGCGGATCGCGGTAACGCTGGGCGTAAACAAACTGCGAATTACCGGCGGTGAGCCGCTCGTGCGGAAGGATCTGACGGAACTGATCCGGAAGCTCGCCGCGATTCCCGGCGTTCGTGACCTGGCGTTAACGACGAATGGCGTCCTGCTGGCGCAGCATGCCGAGGCACTTTTTGGAGCCGGGCTGAGGAGGCTCAACGTACACCTGGACACGCTGGACCGTGAGCGATTCCTGCGAATCACCCGCCGGGACGATCTGGAGCGGGTTCTGGAAGGAATCGAGGTGAGCCGGCGGCTGGGATTCGGGCCAATCAAGATCAACGCCGTGGCTGTGAAAAACCTCGTGGAACCGGACGTAGTTCCCCTTGTCCGTTATGGACTTGAGCGAGATATTGAGATCCGTTTCATTGAGTTCATGCCGCTCGATGCGCAGGGGTTATGGGACCGCGGCAAGGTGTTGGTGGCGGATGACATGATCGGGATGTTGGAGGAGGCGTTCGGTCCGCTGACGCCGATTCCCGATCCGGACCCGCGGGCGCCGGCGACCGAATACCAGTTCGCGGGAGGTGGGCGTGTGGGGTTTATTGCGTCTGTAAGCCGTCCTTTCTGCCTGAACTGCAACCGGATTCGTCTGACAAGTGACGGAAAGCTGCGGTATTGCCTGTTCGCAATTGAAGAAATGGATGTAAAGCACCTTCTCCGGGGCGGCGCTCCCGAGGAGGAGATTGCAAATGCGATTCGGGGCAATGTCCGGCAGAAGTGGATCGGGCACGAGATCAATACCTCACGTTTTGTCCCGCCGCCGCGGCCTATGCACTCGATTGGCGGGTGAGTACCAGATCGTCACGGTTACAAACCGGCCTCAGGGGTATAGTACGTCACCGGGCGGGTAGTAAATCGGTTACCATTAACGTTTACAAATAATCCTGGTAGGTGACATGAGACGACAGACCCGCGCTAAGTCTCGGGGAGCAGTTGCTAGCACTCCTCTGAACCTTGCCACGTTGCGGCAAAGGAAAGGTATCACGCTGGAGCAGATCGCCGAGGCGACCAAGATCAGCACGCGGTTTTTGCGGGCGATTGAGGATGAAGAGTTTGACAAACTGCCTGGTGGGATTTTCAACACCAGCTATTTGCGGCAGTATGCGGAATGTCTGGGGTTAGACGGGAGCAAGCTTCTGGCGCGTTATGAAGCGAGCATGAATCCTGGGAACTCGGGGCCGCCCGCCGTGGAGGATGAACGGAGTTTTCTGTTGCGTTGGTTTCGAGCGCCGGCGCACTGAGCGGGCGACGTAATCAATGCCTAAGGGCGAGTGTCGCTTCGTTTTCCAAGTGGTGAAGGCGGGTTTCAAACCCGCCGCAGGTTACAACCCTGCCTTACATCCGCTGCTTCAGTGGCGTTGGCCTAAAGGCGGCGCTACCACTGATCGGCGTTAACGAGTAGTACCCTTCCTTTTCGAACCTTACTCCCTGCTGTTTCGATTTTCGACGTCGATATGACAAACGTGAGGGGGCACAAGCCCACACGCGTATGAAGATCGACAATTCCGGGACACCGCAAGTAGGCAACCTGCAGAGGGTCAGGTCGACGGCTTTGGCTGCGGGGAGTAGCCGCGCACCGACGGGCACGGCGAAGGGATCCGATCAGGTCGAATTATCCGCCCTCAGCAATTCATTTGAAGCCGCGCATACCAGGCATGTGGCGCAGGTATCGGCGGCGGTTTCAGAGGGCAGTTATCATCCCGATGCGCAAGCTATTAGCGCCCGGATGATTGAGGAGCACATGGACCGCTCCCTAGCCGCATGAATCTGACGCGCAATGCCGCCATCCGCGTGGAAGCGGCCAAGCAGGCCCGGCGCAGTATCGGTCTGATGCGCCGGAAGCTGTTGCGCCCCACTCCGGAGGTGCTCGAAGACTGTGTGCCGCATTTGCGTCTTGCGATCAAGAGCCTTTCTGATCTGCAAACCTACTTGCGGAGATGGGAGCCGGCCGGGGCGGAGGAGAAGCGGGCGTTGCAGATCGAAGTGGCGGAGCTGCATCGGGAGCTGGAATTCACGAACGCCCTGATGCGGAAAGCGGGGGCTTTCTTCGGAGGTTGGGCGAAGCTGGTCTTTCCGGAGGAAAGCCGCGCATATGCGGCCAATGGGAGGCTGCGGCCTGCCGGGGTCGTCACCACCATGCGAGCCGAGGGGTAGGAAAGGATGCGATGGGCAATCTCCTCACAACGCTGCTGAATTCAGCCAATGCCCTGGGCGTTTACAGCCGGGCGCTGGAGGTGACCGAGAACAACGTCACGAACGCGAATACACCGGGATACGCCAAACAGATTCAGTCGCTGACCGCCTTGCCGTTCGATCCGGCGATTGGGTTGCCGGGGGGTGTTGGGGCGGGGCCGATGCAGAGTACACGGAACGCCTACGCCGAGCGATCGGTGCAGCAGGAGCAGTCGGCCAACGGCTATCAGCAGCACATTTCCAACGATCTTTCCCAGCTTCAAGGCATATTCGACCCTTCCTCGGACTCCGGACTGTCGACGGACATTAACAAGTTGTTCAGCACTTTTTCGGCATTGAGCATCAATCCCAACGACACAGTGACGCGGCAGACGGTGCTCGATCAGGCCAAGACCGTCGCGCAGAGTTTCCAGAACGTCTATTCGGGGCTGGCCAATGCGGCGGCCAACGTCCGGACCGAAACCGGCAGCGCGGTGGATGCCGTCAATCAACTGGCCAGCCAGATTGCGGATATTAACCGGCAGCGGAGCGCCTCCGGGCTGGGGACAAACGACGCCGGAACAGATGCGGCCCTCAATGAACATCTCGAGGAGCTGTCGCAGTGGGTGAACTTTTCGGCAATCCAGCAGCCGGACGGCACGCTGACGCTTTATATCGGGGGCCAGACCCCCCTGGTGGTCGGAGATCAGGCGTTTTCGCTGAAGGCCGACTTCTCCGCCCCGCAAGCCGCGATCGTGAACAGCCAGGATATTGATGTAACGAGCGAGGTTGTTTCCGGGAAGCTGGCGGGCATGTTGCAGGTGGCCAACGTCAATCTTCCGTCATACACGTCGGACCTCAACACACTTGCCAAGTCCGTGGCGGACCAGGTGAACACAACGCTTTCGGATGGGGTGGATGAAAAGGGCGCGGATCCACAGAACGACCTCTTCACGTACGATACAAAGATCGGGGCGGCGGCCACGATCGATACCAATAACCTGACCCCGTCGGACCTGGCGGCGGCGCTTCCCACGGCGCCGGGGGGTAACGGCAACGCCCTGGCGCTGGCGCAACTGGGCGCCGCGAATTCAACCGGTGGATACACATTCGCGCAGTTCTACGGCAACATTGCGGGTCATGTCGGCAGCGACTTATCGGACGCGCAGGATGCCCAGAACGTGAGCCAGCAACTGCTGACCCAGGCGCAGACCATACGGCAGCAGATCTCGGGGGTTTCGCTCGACGAAGAAGCCACGCACCTGATTCAGTTCCAACGGGCATACCAGGCCGTCTCGGAGATGCTGACCGTTCTCAACGATCTGACAGGCACGGTTCTGAATATCCTTCCGACGTCATGATTGAATTCTTCAATGCGCAGGCGCAAACCTTCCTGAATGGAATGGCGCGCATTCAGCAGCGGCAGATGACCGCGCAGAAGCAGCTCAGCACGGGCCTGCGGATCAACAGTGTGGCGGACGATCCCGCGCATATTGGAGATCTCATGTCGGTGCGGGCGCAGTTGGACCAGACTACACAGATCAACTCGAATCTGGGGCTGGTAAAGACGGAGACGGATACGGGGGAATCGGCGCTGCAGAATGCCGTCGGTCTGCTCGACCAGGTGACGACATTGGGGGCGCAAGGGCAACCCGATACGCAGTCCGCGGCCACGAGGTCGCAGCTTGCGGATCAGGTGGGGTCGGTTCTTCAGGAGTTGGTGGGCGTTGCCAACACTTCTGTGGAAGGGCGGTACATTTTCTCGGGAGACAGCGACCAGGCGGCGCCTTATTCGGTCGACCTGTCGCAAACGTATCCGGTGAGCACGTATGGAGGCAGCGGGGCCACGCGCGAGGTGCGGGCGCCCGACGGCTCGCTATTTCCCGTGTCCAAGACAGCGCAGGAGATTTTCGACAGCGATAATCCGGATACGAATGTCTTTCAACAGGTGACCAACCTGAGAAATGCTCTCCAAAACAATGACCAGGCCGGGATCGAGTCGGCGCTAGGGAGCCTCACCGCGACCGGAACGTATCTGAATACTCAATTGGCATTTTATGGAAACGTGCAGGACGAGGTGCAAAGGGCTACGGATTTCGGGTCGAATTTGACAACTCAGTTACAAACGCAGCTCAGTGGTATTCAGGATGCGGACATGACCCAGGCCATAACGGACCTCACGCAAGCGTCGTTACAGCAGCAGGCGGCGTTGGGGGCGGAGGGACAGATGCCGCGTACGAGTTTGTTTAATTATCTGGGTTAGGCGGATTAGAAAACCGCCGCGGGATGCAATCCTGCCTTACTCGGAGGTTATACTGAATTCGGAGATATCCCATGCATCGCCTGGCGATCTGCGCCCTGGCGGCCGCAGCTTTTCCGCTGCCTGCCCAGCAGTCCTCCTCAGCCGTTCTCGATGCGATGAAAGCGGAGTTATCGCGTTCGCAAGAAACCCTGAAATCGCAACCGGTTCCGGCATACTATATCGGCTATCAAATCACCGAGACACACGGCGTTTACGTCAGTGCCACTTTCGGGCGGCTGCAAAGCAGCAGTGAAGACCGCAGGCGGCAGCTGGATATCGATCTGCGCGTCGGCGATTATTCGCTCGACAACTCCAGAGAAATACGCGGGGAGTTCAATTTTGGTCGGTTTACCACCGCCGCGGTGCCCATCGACAATGACCCGGATGCGATTCGCGCCGTTTTGTGGCACTCGACGGACCAGCAATACAAGCAAGCCCTGGAGCGCTTCACTAAGGTCAAGACGAATGTCCAGGTGAAGGCGGCGCAGGAGGATTCTTCGGCCGATTTTTCACGGGAGCAGCCGGAACACTACACGGAGCCAATCGCCGACGTCCACGTCAACCGGGCGGCCTGGGAGGATAAGCTTCGAAAGTATACGGCGCCCTTCGCCAGGTACACGAACATTTACCAGGCCTCGTCGTTCCTGCAGGCCGCGGTGGAGACGCGCTGGTTCGTGAACACGGAAGGGACAGTGATCCAGACGTCTCAGCCCGGCTTTTACCTTTTCGTGATGGCCACCACCAAGGCTTCCGACGGTATGGAACTGCCGCTGTACGAGTCGTATTTCGGCTTTTCCGAAAAGGACCTGCCGGACGACGCAACGGTGCTGAAGGCAGTGGAAAAGATGATTCACGACCTGGAGGCTTTACGCGTGGCGCCGGTAGCGGACGCTTACACAGGGCCGGCGATTTTGTCGGGACGGGCGAGCGGAGTGTTCTTCCACGAAATTTTCGGACATCGGGTTGAAGGGCAGCGGCAGAAGAATTCGGATGACGCGCAAACGTTCAAAGGGAAAATCGGCCAGCAGGTGCTCGCCAAGGATTTCTCGGTCTATTTCGACCCGACCCGGCGCCGTCTCGGCAACACGGATCTCGACGGCTACTACGAGTACGACAACCAGGGCGTGAAGGCACGGCGCGTCACGGTGGTTGAGAACGGCATCCTGAAAACCTTCCTTATGTCCCGGACGCCCGTGCAAGGGATTGCCCAATCGAACGGGCACGGCCGCGGGCAGGTGGGGCTGCCACCCGTGGCGCGGCAATCCAACCTCATCGTCGAGGTGGCGCCAGCGGCGGTTCAGCCGGACCTCAAGAAGCTGCTGATCGCCGAGATTAAGAAACAGGGACTGCCATTCGGGCTATATTTCGACCAGATCGAGGGCGGGTTCACGTTTACGGGCCGCGTCGTGCCGAACGCGTTTAACGTCCTGCCGCTGATGGTGTATCGCGTATATCCGGACGGCCGCGAGGAGCTGGTGCGTGGGGCGGACCTGATCGGCACGGCACTGACGACCTTCAGCAAGATCACGGCGGCGGACCGGAACGTCGGGGTGTTTAACGGCTTCTGCGGCGCGGAATCGGGAAGCGTGCCGGTATCGGCGTCGTCCCCGGGCATCTTCGTGGCGCAGATTGAAGTACAGAAGAAGGCGAAGTCCCAGGAACGGATTCCGATCCTGCCCGCGCCGTTTGAAGGGGGCAAGTGACATGCGCGTCCACTGGATTTCCTGGATTATGGCCGTGTCGGCTGTTCTGCCCGTTTACGCGCAGAGCGGCGGCCCCGGTAGTGACGTGGTCATGAACGCGATGCGGGACGAGATGGCGCGTTCCATGAAACAGCTCACGGTGGAGAACCTCGAAAAACCGTATTTCGTTTCCTACCGGGTCGTGGAATCGGACACGACGAGCATCGCGGCTTCATTCGGGGCTTTGAATCACAGCACCAACTCTCATAGCCGGCGTCTGACCGTGGAAGTGCGGGTCGGCGATTACAAGCTGGACAGCTCACATCTGTTCTCGTACAACGCCGACATGGGAACCCGGCTGCAGATCTTCAATGGCACGACGGCGCTGCCGGTGGAAGACGACTACAAGGAAATACGCCGCCAGATCTGGCTGGCCACCGACGAGACGTATAAGAAGGCGGTTCAGGACTTGTCGCGAAAGCGAGGCATTCTTCAAACACAAAGCCGCGAAGACGAAGCGGACGACTTCAGCAAGGAGGAGCCGCAGGTCAGCAGTGACGAGTTGCCGGCGGTTAAGGTGAACGTTCCGGAGTGGGAAAAGGAGGCACGCGAGCTTTCGGCTATCTTCCGGAAGATGCCCGGAATCTACACCTCCACGGTGGTAATGAATTGCTTCAACACCTACACGCGATACCTAACCAGCGAAGGAACTTCCTATACCCGGCGACAGCCGACTGTGGCGTTCACAATCAGCGCCGGGACACAGGCCACCGATGGCATGCCGCTCGACGATTTGCGATGGATGGAGGGACGAACGCTCCGGGAAATGCCGACGCAACAGGAGATGACGGCACGGGTTGAGGAGTTGGGCCGGGAATTAAGCGAGTTGCGGGAAGCCCCGACGCTGGCAAACTACAGCGGGCCGGTTCTGGTGGAGGGCGACGCCGCGCCTCTGCTGTTCCGCTGGCTTCTGATGCCAAATCTGACGGGGATAAAACGGACAATAAACGGGATGCCCGGCGCGCAAATGAACGCAAACCAGACTGAAAGTGCGTTCCTCGATAAGGTGGGGGCGCGAGTGCTGCCGGAATTCCTGAGCCTTACTGACAACCCGACGATTCGCGAATACCAGAGCCGGCCGTTGGCGGGGTACGCCAAGATGGACGAGGACGGAATGCCCTCGCGAGAGGTAAAGCTGATCGAAAACGGGATTCTTAAAAACCTGCTCATGTCGCGCGATCCGGTGCGCGGTTTCGATCACTCCACCGGGAGCCGCCATGCGGGGCAAGCGACACCCAGTAATGTGATCGTTACGGTTTCCAACGGGCTCAGCCGCGAGGAGTTGCGGGCAAAGTTCCTGGACTTGGTTAAGCAGCGGAATCGTCCATTTGGGATCGCGGTGCGAATGACGAGGAACGGGACTCCGGCGTTGAATGCCGTGCTGGCCTACAAAGTCTTCCCGGATGGTCACGAGGAGTTGATTCGCGGCATCCAGTTCTTCGGCTTCAACGTGTTGTCGTTCAAAGATGTCGTGGCCGCGTCACGCGACCTGAATTACATGACGCTGCGATACCAGCCGCCGCGGGGACAGTTCGGAATGCTGAACGAAGGCGAAGACAACTTCACGCCTGTTTCGATGATGGTCCCGTCGGTGCTGTTTGAAGATGTGACCATGCGCAAGATCCGGGCGGCCGCTCCGACTCCCCCGATTCTGAAGCATCCTTTCTTCGATAAGTGACCTTGATCGAGTAGCCGACAACACCACCGGTCGTCGGCTACAATTGGACGGATGTCCGCCATCGCGCCCAGGGGGAGGAGCGGTGACGCTGAAATTCAGCGCCTGCGCACGCTATATCAACTGGTCTCGGCGCTGAGCCGCGCAACTACCCTCGACGAGATCTACGAAGCCGCCATCACGAGCCTGTTATCGGCCACCGAAGCCGATCGGGCGAGCATCCTGATGTTCGACGAAGATGGCGTGATGCGGTTTAAGGCCTGGCGCGGGCTGTCGGACGGATACCGGGCCGCTGTTACGGGGCACACGCCGTGGACTCGTGGCGCACTCGATGCGCAGCCGCTGATGATCCACGACGTGCTCGCCGACCCCAGCCTCGCGGATTATGAGGGCACTTTCGCCGCCGAGGGAATACGAGCACTCGCTTTCATCCCATTAGCCCTTGACGCAGGGGTTTTCGGCAAGTTCATGCTGTATTACGCGCAGCCGCATGAATTCGGACAGGACGAAATGGACGTGGCCGAGGCGATCGCGACCCATGTAGCCATGGCCACCCAGCGAAAACGTTCGGAGCTGGCACGAGTGCAGAGCGAAGCCCGGCTGCAGGCGATTCTCGACAACTCGGCGACAATCGTTTTCCTCAAGGACCTCGACGGCCGTTATGTGCTGGTCAACCGGCAGTATAAAGAGCTATTTGACATCGCGGGAACCGGGATCACCGGAAGGACGGATTTTGAGATTTTTCCCCCAGAGGTGGCGGAGCGATTTATCGAGAATGATGGCACCGTAATGGCGGCCGGCGCTTCCCTGGCCCTGGAGGAGAGCGTCCCGCAGCCTGACGGTATTCACGACTACATTTCGGTTAAGTTCCCGATTCGCGAGCCGGACGGCGCCATCAGCGGCATTGGCGGCATCTCCACGGACATTACGGAGCGAAAAAAGACCGAAGCCGCGCTGCGCAACCTTGCTGCAATCGTGGAAAACTCCTATGAGGCGATCATCGGTACAGATGCTACCGGCACTATCATTAGCTGGAACCCGAGTGCCGAGCGCATTTTTGGGTATTCCGCATCCGATGCGGTGGGCCACTCTCTGGTGGATCTTGCCGGCGCCGATGAGTCGCAAGAGGTTCAGCGAATCGTGGAGGAAGTGCTGAACGGCCGAAATGTGCGTGACCGTGACATGCGTCGGAGGCAAAAAGACGGCCGGATAGTGGATGTCCTGGTCACTGCGTCGCCGGTTCGCAACACGAAAGGCCGGATCGTGGGAATCTCGGCCATTATCCGGGATGTCACGGAGCAGCGCCTGGCCGAGGACAACCTACGCCGTTCGAACGAGGCGCTGCGCGAAAGCGAAGATCATTACCGGCACACGGTAGAGCTCAATTCGCAAGTGCCGTGGACGGCCGGGGTAGATGGCAAGTTAGAGGATTTCAGCCCGCAGTGGTTGAGACTAACCGGCCTGACCAGAGAACAAGCCTTGGCAACCGGCTGGGTGGATGTGCCGCATCCAGACGATCTTGCCGCAATGACGCAGGCCTGGGAACATTCGATGAGAACCGCGGAGATGTTCGATCTCGAGCACCGGATTCGCGTCGCCGATGGGAGCTACCGCTGGATGCGGACGCGTGCGCGTCCGCGGCGCGATGCGGAGGGGCGAATTGTTCGATGGTACGGGAACACGGAAGACATCGATGACCGCAAACGTGCCGAGATCGAACTGAGGCGGGCCAAGCGGCAGGTAGATAACATCCTCGGCAGTATTCGCGAGAGCTTTATCGCGCTCGACCGCGAATGGCGATTTACGTATGTGAACGAGCGCGTAGTCGCCCGCACGAAAGCCACTCGCGAAGGGCTGATCGGAAAGAACATCTGGGAGGAGTTCCCGGAGTCCAAAGCGCCTTTCGGGGAGGGCTATCGCCGGTGTATGGAGGAGCGGGTTCCGGTGCACTTTGAGGCCGCCTTTCCTCCCTGGCGTAATGACGGGTCGCCCCGGTATTACGAGGTACACGCGTACCCGACAGACGAAGGAATCTGCGCTTACGTTCAGGACATCACGGATCGCAAGAGGGCGGAAGAGGCGCTGGCGGAAAGTGAGCGGCGGTTCCGGGCATTCGTCACGACGAGCTCTGATGTCATCTACTGCATGAATCCGGACGGACGCGATATGCGTCCCTTGCGTGGCACGGATTCGGTCTCCGGCATACTGACCATCCACCCTGATGAACGTGAGCGCGTGGAAGCTGCGAGAGCAGCGGCGGTAAGGCACAAGTCTCCTTTCGAGTCGGAGCATCGGGTGATTCGCGAGGACGGCACCGTGGCATGGGTGGCCACCAGTGCGGTACCGCTTCTCGACTCGACGGGAGCCATCGTGGAATGGTTCGGGGCAGCCCGCGATGTGACCTCGCGCAAGCGAGCCGAAGCGGCCATGGCAGAACTGACCGCGCGCTCGGAACAACAACGGCGGCTTTACGATACGATCCTTTCCAATACTCCTGACCTTGTATACGTGTTCGACCTCCATCATCGCTTCACGTATGCGAACCATGCTCTTCTAACGATGTGGGGCAAGACTTGGGACGAGGCGATTGGAAGGAACTGCCTGGAACTCGGGTACGAGCCGTGGCACGCAGCGATGCATGATCGCGAAATCGAGCAGGTGGTTGCAACCCGGGAGCCGATTCGAGGCCAGGTGCCTTTTACGGGAACTCATGGCCGGCGGATTTACGATTACATCTTCGTGCCCGTCATTGGAGCGAACGGAGAGGTTGAAGCGATCGCCGGAACAACGCGCGACGTAACGGACCAGAAGCAAGCGGAAGACGAGTTGCGCCGCGCCAATCGCGATCTCGAACAATTTGCCTATTCCGCGAGCCACGACCTGCAGGAGCCACTGCGCAGCGTCAAGATTTACAGCGAGTTGTTGGCGACGCGGTGCCGTGAGAAGCTGAACGGCGAGGAACTCAAATACTGCGACTTCTTACGGACCGGAGCGACACGGATGGAAACGCTGGTGCGGGACCTGCTGGCCTATACGCAAGCCTCCGTCATGGAGCGTCCCACCGAGAAAGTAGATGCGGCGCGGTGCCTGAGACTGGCGCTCGACAACCTCTCCAGCACCATTGCAGAGAGCGGTGCGACGGTTGTATATCGCGATCTGCCATCGGTCCCGGTTCTTGCGGCGCATCTTCAGCAGTTGTTCCAGAACCTCATTGGGAATGCGATCAAGTACCGGCGGCCGGAGGTTGCACCGGAGGTGGCGATTGCGGCTCAGCGGAGGGACGAGGCATGGCTCTTTTCCGTGAAAGATAACGGTATCGGGATCGAGCGAGAATACCAGGAGAGAGTCTTCGGGCTATTCAAGCGCCTTCACACCAGCGCGGAATACTCGGGTACGGGGATCGGGCTGGCGCTGTGCGTGCGGATTCTGGAGCATTATCACGGTCGAATTTGGGTAGAGTCGGAGCCCGGGGCGGGGTCGACGTTTTATTTCACGGTTCCGGCCTGATGCAGGCCGAACACCGCTGCGACACTCGCGGTCTGAGCGGTGACTCTCTCCCGGGGCCGTGTAATGCAGGTTGTCAAACCTGGCGCTATGGACTGCGGTCCACAGAGTGGACGAAAAACAAAGGTGCGGCAGGCGCAAGCGCCGGCTTCACTCTTCCACAGCCTGTGGATGTGGAGTTTGATCAAATGTGGATGCCATCCTGCATCACACGCGGCTCAGGCGCTAGTCAGCCTTCATCGCCGTGCTGCCGATGTGTTTGTCGACCCAATCCAGGTGGCGCTGCATGATGTCGAGAATGAACTTCGGCTCCTGCGGGCCATGCGGGGTCCGGGGATAAACCACCATCTTCGTTTCGACACCCTTGCGCTTCAGGGCCGTGTACATCTCATACCCCTGCGACGTCGGAACGCGGATGTCGGCCGCGCCGTGTAGAAACAGCGTTGGCGTCGTGACGTTCTTCACGTGGTAGAGCGGAGACATCTTGACGTAGCGGTCGGTCTGCTCGTAGAACGGACCGGTGAAATAATCGTCAAGCGTGGAGGGGATGTCGTTGGTGCCCCACATGCTGATCATGTCACTGAGTCCGGCGCCGGTAGCCGCGCATTTAAAGCGATTAGTCTGAGTGATGACCCAGTTGGTCATGTAACCGCCATAACTCCAGCCCATAACCGCGAGCCGGTCAGGATCGGCGACTCCCATGGCAATGACGTGGTCGACACCAGCCATGATGTCCTGGTAATCGCCGCCGCCCCAGTCATTCACGTTGGCATCTTTGAAGGCGTTTCCGTAGCCCGTGGAGCCGCGCGGGTTGGTCCGCAACACGGCGTAGCCGCGGGATGCAAAGGCGGCGATCGGATAGGGGTTGCCGGACCCGATAAAACTCTCATTGAAGCCACCCGCGGGTCCGCCATGAATATTCAGAATCATGGGATACTTCTTGCCTTTTTCGTAGCCGACGGGATAGGTGAGCAGGCCCTCGATTTCCTTGCCGTCCTTGGCCTTCCAGCGAATGACTTTCGTCTCGCCGACAGGCGGCTTGGACAGATCTGTGTTGGCGCGGCTCACCTGGACCGGATTGTTGCCTGCGAGGTCGAGAGCATAGGCTTCCACCGGCTCGCTGGGAGTCTGAAGGGCGAGCCCGACGAACGTTCCACGCTCATTCAGGCGCGTGCCGAAGCCGAAGGTACCTTTAGGGACGAACACGGCCGTGGGCGGACCGTCGACCGGCATGGCATAGAGCACGGTGCGAGTGCCTTTCGGTTCGGTGAAGAGAATGCGCTTGGAGTCGCCCGCCCATCCGACCAGGTTGGGGTTCTCGTCGGCAGTCGCAGGCAGCTCGCGCGCTGCTGAGGTCGCCCGGGTATACAGCACGATATGCGAAGGCGACAGGCGAGTATTGGCGGCATGCACGAACGCCAGGTAGCGGCCGTCCGGTGAATAGCGCGGCTCGCCTTCCGTCCCAGGTGTCGCCGCGATTGCGCGGACCGTGCCGCTTTCGAAATCGACCTCGAGCACATCGGATTTGCGGCCGTCGTCCGCATTGGGCGTGGGACGGGTTTCAAACGCGATGGCGCGGGCATCCGGCGACCATTGCAGACCGCCGATGTTATAGGGACCCGTTACCAGCCGGCGGACAGGACGCAGACCTTTCAAGTCGGCCTCGAAAGGAATGACGTACAGCGATTGGTTGGCCGGGTTTTCATCCACGACGCGGAAGTCGCGTTTCTCGCGACGCGCCGCCTCGACATCGGGCCGGTCGGGAGCCGCGGTGAACGCGATCCATTTGCCGTTGGGCGAGAGTTGATATGCGCCCAACGTGCCTTTCCAATCGGTGAGCGGCTCAGACTCGCCGCCCGCTACCGGAATCCGGTAGAGGTTGTTCTTTCCGGACCGCTCCGACGCAAAGACGATGTACTGCTCGTCGTGCGTGAAGGCGGGAGATCGCGAGCTTTTCTCTCCACGCGTCAACTGCAGCCGGTGCGACCCGTCGCTATGCGCGAGAAATACCTGCACATTCATCTCGCTCTTCTCGCCATCCATGACGGCATGGCTTTCGGTCCACGCCACCATCCGGCCGCTGGGCGAAGGGATCACGTCCGCGACGTTCTTAACCTTCATCGAAAGCTCGGGTGTCCATTGACTAGGCGTCTGCGCGAGCGCCGCTGCTGAAACACATGCAATAAGAATCCGCTTCATGATGGTCTCCTAACGAACGTACTCATCCATCCAATCGAGCTGCCGCTCGGCGATATCAAGTATGAATTTCGGCTCCCGCGGGCCGTGGGGCGTTCGCGGATAGACCACCATTTTCGTAGTCACGCCCCGATTCTTCAGAGCGTGGTAGAACTCGTAGCCCTGCGATGTCGGGACGCGGTCGTCGGATTCGCCGTGCAGGACCAGGGTCGGCGTTTTGACGTTCTGTACGTACGAAATCGGGGAGTGCTTGGAGAAGGCGTCGAACTGATCCCAAGGCTCACCGCCGAAATAATCGGGCAGGAAGTCGGGAATATCGGAGGTTCCGTTAAAGCTGAAGAGATCGGTTACGCCGGCGCCGACCGCGGCGGCTTTAAAGCGATTCGTATGGCCGACGATCCAGCTCGTCATGAAGCCGCCATAGCTCCAGCCCATCACGGCCAGGCGATCGGGATCGGCCACGCCCATTTCGATGACCTTATCCACGCCTGCCATGTCGTCCTCATAATCCATGCCGCCCCAGTCGTTCATGTTGGCGAAGCGGAACTTCTTGCCGTAGCCGCTGGAACCGCGCGGATTGGGCCGCAGCACCGCGTAGCCGCGCCCGGCAAACGTCGCAATGGGATATACAGCGAGCCGCCCGATGAAGTTCTCGGTGAAAACGCCCGTGGGACCGCCGTGGATGTTCAGGATCAGCGGATATTTCTTGCCTTGTTCATATCCAACCGGGTAGGTCAGCAGGCCTTCCACGTCGAGGCCGTCCTTGCCCTTCCAGTGAACAACTTTCGTCTCGCCGAGAGGCAGCCGGGCGACATCGGCATTGGCGTGGCTCACTTGCACTGGCTGACCGCCACCGAGAGAGGCGACGAACGCCTCGGGCGGGTCGGTTGGCGACTCCCAGCCGGAGCCGACCGCCGTGCCGGTGGAATTGAGGGTCGGGGAGCCGGTCAACGTGCCCTTTGGAGGTGCGAATGCGACAACAGCGGGGCCGTCGACGGGCAGGCTGTATAACGTGTTGCGCGTGTGGTGTGTTTCAGTGAAGTAAATACGCGAAGAATCAGCCGACCAACCCAGGAGCGACGGCTCTTCGTCGGGGGTAGCATTGAGATTTCGGATCGATCCATCGCTGCGATTCACCAGGGCAATCTTGTCGTCGCTGGCCCAGCGCGGCGGATCAGCTCCCAATATGATGGCGATGTAGCGGCCGTTGGGCGAATACTTGGGAGATCGTGGCGCGCCCTTGGTCACGAGCTCGCGGACTTTACCGTCCGCGACTTCGATCTCGGCGACTCCGGAGTGGATCCAGTCCCCGGCCAGCGGCGAGCGCGTGTGCTCGAGGGCGATGGCGCTCGAATCGGGCGACCAGTCAAAGGTGGTGACGTGATACTTCAGCTCACCCACTTTCTTCTGAGCACGTTTGCCATTGTCACCGGATTCAGCAGGGATCGTGTAGAGGAGTTCGTTCTCGGGATCAGCATCCATGACGTGAAAATCGCGCTTTTCCTTCTTGGCCTTTTCGGATTCTGCCGACGGCTCATACGACGTGAATGCGACCCATTTGCCATCGGGCGAGACGTGGAACTCGCCCACACCGCCTTTGACGTCGGTGATCTGCTCGGCTTCCCCGCCCTCGACGAGCACGCGAAAGACGTTGTTCTTGCCAGAGCGGCCCGAGGCGAAGTAAACGTATTTTCCATCGGGCGACCACTCGGGCGAACTCGCGCCCTTCGGTCCGCGAGTGAGTTCAAAGCGGTGTGAGCCGCCGGCGTCGCCGACCCAGACTTGCGATACCTGCTCGCTGCGGTCCGTTTCCGCCACGGGCTTGGTTTGGATCCAGGCGACCCATTTGCCGTCTGGTGAGGGCACGACCGCGCCAATGGTCTGAACGTTGAGTGAGTATTCCGGAGTCCAGACGGTCGGTGCGTCGGCCGCCAACGCCAGTACCGGCGATAACAACAGGACTGTCCATTTCATGGGGTCTATCATCTCACTTGCATGCGAATCGTGGCAATATTCATAGCATGGGCGGGGCGGCGGAGTTTCAATACCTGATCGCGACTTATGAGAGCGAGGCGCAGAAGACGGCTTCGGTTTGGCGGTGCTTCACGGACGAGGAACTGGAGTATCGCCCGCATCCGAAATCGCAGTCGGTGATCGAGGAGTTTCGTCATGAATTGCTGAGCCAGCGGCGGTTTTTCGCGGAATTTTTGGGTTCGCCGGAGCCGGGTGCTGGGACTGTCCTACCTGCTGAGCAGACGGTTGCGGCATATGTTGCCCGGATGCTCGAATTGGCCAGGCCGAGGATGGATTTCCTGGCGCGGCAACCCTCGGAGTGGTGGGTGGCGGAGGACGCGTTCTTTGATGTCGTGCGGCAACATGCCTGGATCCTGGTGCGGCGGATTTTGCATTCGGCGCATCATCGGACGCAGTTGACGGTTTACTTGCGGTTGTTGGATAAACAGGTTCCTTCGGTTTACGGTCCTACGGCGGATGTGACTTGGGCGGGGGCGGATCCTACGCTTGCCGTACCGCCCCGTTCCCGGTGAGCTCCAAAGTCAGGCTGAATGCCTGTTCCACCCTTCCACATTCTCCAAATCTTCGAGGGACATGAAGAATCAGAGGCTGTGTACTACCAAGCTGCCTCGCCACAACCCAGAGGTGGCGCAGGCGGTTTCGCCTGCGAATCCTTCCACAATGTGAGTGGGTTTTTTTGAGCAGACAGGATGAAATCCTGCGTTACGATCGGGCTTCCAGGATCTTTCGTAGGAAGACGAGTTGGCCCAGGTGGTAGGCGTTGTGGTCTGCTACCAGGAGCGCTTCCCGCAGTAGGGTCTGGCCTTCGCCGTGCGGGATTTTCGCGTAGAGATCGTGCTTTTCATCGGAAACGAGCTTTTTCATCTCCGCGAGATCGTGATGGAAATGTTTAATGCTCGCGTCCCACGCCGCGGTACTGGGCGGGGACTCGGACTCAGGCCAGTAGCCGTCAGGGAAGCTCGGTGAAACGTGCTTCGCGTCGCGGCTGAACTCCAGTATGTCCCACTGCGCCAGACGCATGTGCTCCAAAAGCTGCCACGCGGTGTGAGGGGCACCCTCGGGCTCCACGCCGCGAAACTTGGCCGGGAAATCGGCGAGCGCCTTATCGAACCCGATATGCGCGCCTTCCATGTTCAATAAATTGACGAGATGTTTTCGTAACAGGTCCATCACTCCCCTTGTATCGCTTCGACGGCCTCCTCGGGGCGGGGGCGCAGGTTCTGGTTGCGCATCAGCATCCGCGCGCATGTGTTCCAGCGCAGAATCGCATCGTCATTCCCCGCCGGACGCAGCTCCTCGGCACGTTCGTAGAGCTCCATAGCCTTCCGAAACGCATCATACGCCGTAAACGCGGAATTCGGCGAAGCCTGCCGCAACTGTGAATGCGCGATGCGCTCCGAAATGATGCCACCATAATAGGCTTGCTCGTATTCGCCTGTGATTCGCCGCAACACGTCGCGGGCTCGCGAAGCCGTGACCCCATGGCCGAACTGATCGGTCAGCGCGAGCAGCAGCATGATGAGCGCTTTCTGGTTGCCGTGGTCGACCGCGAGCACATCCTGGCAAATGCTCTCGGCCTGCGCCGGTTCATTCAGCAGGCGGTAGCGCTCGGCTTTTTCAAGTGCTTCGCCAATCCCCTCGTGCGAGATGGGCTTAAGGTTAAACTGCATTTCCTTTCCCTCCAAACATGCGGAACAGCTTCGTAAGGGGATCGAAGTAGCGGTCCACCACACGCTCCTTCAGGGGAATGATGGCGTTGTCGGTGATCGTGATGCTTTCCGGGCAGACTTTGGTACAGCACTTGGTGATGTTGCAGTAGCCGATTCCGAACTGTTTTCGCAGATCCGGAATACGATCGTCCACGTCGAGGGGCTGCATTTCCAACGCCGCGGTGTAGACGAAGAAGCGCGGCCCAATGAACTCGTCGTGCAGGTGATGGTCGCGCAGAACGTGGCAGACGTCCTGGCAGAGGAAGCACTCGATGCACTTGCGGAACTCCTGCACACGGTCGGCGTCTTCCTGCGCCATGCGCCAGGTTCCGTCCGGCGCGTCTGGCTTCCGCGGCTTAAACTTCTTGATCCGTTTCTTGACTTCGAAGTTCCAGGAGACGTCCGTCACGAGATCCCGCACTTTCGGGAAGGCCTTCATCGGCTCGATGGTGACGGGCTGATCGAGGGGCAGCGTGTTCAGCCGCGTCATGCACATCAGCTTGGGCATGCCGTTGATTTCGGCCGAGCACGACCCGCATTTACCGGCTTTGCAGTTCCAGCGGACCGCAAGGTCGTTGGCCTGCTCCGCCTGGATCTGGTGGACGGCATCGAGGACCACCATGCCGGAGCTGACAGCGGACTTATAGTCCTGAAAAGCGCCGGTAGCGCGGTCACCGCGCCAGATGCGGAAGGTCGCCGTATCGCTCATTGCATTTCCTCGATCACCTGGCGCAATGCGGGAGTTAATGGGATGAGCGGTTCGCGGCTGACCTGCATGCTTCCGTCGCTTCCTTTCTTAATGATGAGGTTAAAGGTTCCGAAGGTTTCGTCTTTCTCAGGATAATCGTCGCGGAAATGGGCGCCACGGCTTTCCTTCCGTTCCATCGCGGCCCGCGCGATCGCTTCGGAGATCGTCAGCATGTTCCGAAGGTCCATGGCGGTGTGCCAGCCCGGATTATACTCGCGATTTCCTGGGACACCGACGTTCTCAGCTCTTTTCCAAAGATCATGCAATCCCGCGAGAGCTTCCTCGATCTCCTCACCGCGCCGGACAATGCCGACTTTCGTCTGCATCATGTCTTGAAGCGCGTGCTGGATCTGGTAAGGACCTTCGCCGTTGCCGTGGCGTTCGAAGAACGAGAGCGCCCATTCGGCGGCTTCGTTCACCTGGTCGGGGTTGATCTTGCCGGCGCCATGGTCTTTTGCAAAGCGGCCAGCGTTGTCTCCGGCCAGCTTGCCGAATACGAGCAGGTCCGAAAGCGAATTACCGCCCAGACGATTGGCGCCGTGCAATCCGGCGGCGCATTCACCCGCCGCAAAGAGACCCGGCACATCGGACATCTGGGTATCGCCGTTGACGTCGACACCGCCCATCATGTAATGCGTGGTCGGGCCGACTTCCATTGGTTCCTGCGTGATGTCGATGTCGCCGAGTTGCTTGAACTGGTGATACATACTCGGCAGCTTACGTTTGATGTGTTCGGCCGCGTTGGGCAGCTTTTCCTTGATCCAGGCGATGTCGAGATACACGCCGCCGTGCGGACTTCCCCGCCCTTCCCGAACCTCGCGAACGATGCAGCGAGCCACGTGGTCGCGCGTCAGAAGCTCCGGTGGGCGCCGGGCATTCTTGTCGCCCTGGGTGTAACGCCAGCCCTCTTCGGGGTTGTCGGCGGTCTGCTTGCGATAGTTGGCCGGCACGTCGTCGAACATGAAGCGCTTACCGTCCTTGTTCTTCAGCACTCCACCTTCGCCGCGCACGCCTTCGGTGACGAGGATGCCCCGGACGCTGGGCGGCCAGACCATTCCTGTGGGATGGAACTGCACAAACTCCATGTCCTTTAGCGTTGCGCCCGCGTGGTAGGCGAGCGAGTGTCCATCGCCGGTGTACTCCCAACTGTTGCTCGTGACCTTAAAAGCGCGGCCAATACCGCCAGTCGCAAGGACGACCGCCTTCGAATGGAAGACCTTGAAACGGCCGCGCTCGCGATCGTAGGCGAATGCCCCGATCACGCGGTCGCCATCCTTGAGCAGGGTCACGATGGTGCATTCCATGTGCACGTCGATGCCCTGGTGGATGCCGTGATCCTGCAGCGTGCGGATCATTTCGAGGCCGGTGCGGTCGCCGACGTGCGCCAGCCGCGGATACTTATGGCCGCCAAAGTTGCGCTGCAGGATGCGGCCGTCTTTGGTGCGATCGAACAGCGCGCCCCAGGCTTCCAATTCGCGCACGCGGTCGGGGGCTTCCTTGGCGTGCAACTCGGCCATACGAGGGTTGTTGAGATACTGGCCTCCCCGCATGGTATCCGCGAAATGGACGCGCCAGTTGTCGCGGTCGTCGACGTTGCCCATCGCGGCTGCGACGCCGCCCTCGGCCATTACCGTGTGGGCTTTGCCAAGGAGTGACTTGGTGACGACCCCAACACGGACTCCTGCAGCGGAAGCCGCAATGGCAGCGCGGAGCCCAGCGCCGCCGGCTCCCACTATCAGAACATCGTGTTCGATCGTGTCGTACTCCGCCATTACAGGATTCTCCAATCCGTCCAGATGCCCATAGAACACATCCTTACGTACAGATCGGAGAACGCCACCCAGAACAAGCTGGACCACGCAAACGCCATGTGGCGGCGATTGAGGCAGGAAACGCAGTCGTAGGCGGTTTTTCGGATGGGATGACCCGAGAGACGGTCGAGCACGCCGCCGACGATGTGCCGCAGCGAATGACAACTGAAGGTGTAGCAGCCCAGGAGGATCACGTTTACCAGCAGCACGAGCGACCCGACACGAATGCCGAAGCCGTCTTCGAAGTGAAAGCTTTTCCAGGCGTCATGCAGCAGCAAGCCGATGAAGATGAGACCGAGATAGAGGAAGTAGCGGTGAATGTTCTGCAGGATCAGCGGAAAGTAGCGTTCGCCGAGGTACTTCTTGCGCGGCTCACCCACAGTACAGGACGGCGGATCGGCCCAGAATGCCTTGTAGTAGGCGCCGCGATAGTAATAGCAGGTAACGCGAAAGCCGCCGGGCGCCCACAAGATCAGCATCGCCGCGCTGACCCATGCGGGGATGAAGTCGGGGCGCGAGCTTAGCCAGGCATGTTCGCCGGGAGCGCCGAAGATGAGCGGCGAATAGAACGGCGAGAGGTACGGTCCATATATATAGTGATTGCCCTGGAGCGCGCCCCATGTCGCATAAACGATGAAAGCTGAGAGTCCCAGGAAAGTGAGCAGCGGCTGAACCCACCAAGAATCGCGCCGCGCTGTCTGGCCAAACCTCCCACGCTGGAGAGGAACGTCGATAGAGGACATTGCGATACGTGACGGTATCGAATTGTTTGATGCGTTGTCAAGTTGGCGGCCCGCAAGCTCGTTATCGCCAGGGCCGGGAAATAGCCCGTTTCGGCTATCGAATTGACGCTTTGATTCTGCTGACCCGTTCCTGCAGGCTTCCCGGTTCGATTGGGATCAGGTCGAAGCCTAAGTCCCGGTACGTCTCTTCGTGAATTTTCTCAAAGCGAACCGTCTCTTCAAAGCTGATCCGGCGCGCTTCGGTGGGCGTGACAAAGCCAAGACTGCGAATGAAGAAGACCCGCTTCTGGTAGATACGTTCTGCCTTGATGCGCTGCAGTTCAGCGGCAAGAACGGGAGAGAAGGGGTAACCCAGGTAGACTGCTAAGGCCGCGGTACATACCGCGCAACGATCGTGAAACTGAACCTCATCGGGTTGATAAGACGCCCGAACCTGGCGGTCCCGTTGCAGACCGGCGATTACATCGATGAACCAGGGATGCGCCCAGGGCTCCTCCGTTCCGCGGGCGTGCGCGGCGGCAATGACCGCGGTGGCGGCCTCTTCGACGACGCTGAAACCATCGAGTTCCAACTGACGGATGATCGCGGTTTTACCTGCACCCGGCGCGCCGGTGATGATAAACCTTCTCATGAGTATCGTTTTACACCAAAAGTAATGCAAAACTTTTCTCTGTACATATACTCTACTCGCGTTCGCATCAAATCCTGCGTCCACGGCACATAATGCCTCTCATACTACGATCACTTCAACGGAGAGTGTTCTATGCATGGTGATTCTTCGCTAACCACCTGAACCAGTTCTCCAAGCTCGGCACAGTACGGGCGCTTTCATCGCTTCAACAGATGAAGGCATCGAGAAAGGACATCTGATGGCGGCTGGAGATGTGTCCGACGGACCAGAGTCACAGCATGTTGCACCAGTTGGCGGGGCAAGAGTGACCTGGATTGGAGGCTGTGCGTGAATTCACCCAATCGGACCCATAGAAGCACCCACCCATTCGCCTTATTGCCGATTTTGTTCGTATTGAGAATAATCGTTGCTGCCTGTTGGTTCGCTCATATGTGTTTGGTCACGCAATTCTCTTAATCTTCCTCAGGCATGATCGATTCTCCAATGGCCCGATCCGTGCTTAAGACGTCAGAGATGAGCGCCAATGAGGCTGTGAAGAAAACGGAGGATCGTTCGACCCAACCGATGGAACGACGCTGGGAACCGAGAGTCGAATGCAGCCTGCCAGCGGAGGTTGCCATTAGCGGCCGTCCCATTCCCCCGGTTCACGCGATCGTGCGGGAGTTGTCCGCTTGCGGATTGCAGCTCCGATCCACCACTCTCATCGACCGAAGTTCAGCAGTACGCATCAAGTTGCCCGGCCTGGTAGTATTCGGCAACGCACGGTACTCGAACAAGATCTACGGCGGGTTCGAAAGTGGTATCGAAATCACAGGAATCATCAGCCGCAACGGCACATCTGCCCGTCTCGCGGGCGAACAGATCCTGAAACTCGTGAACAGCAGTGAATCGTGGTAGCGAGGATGAGAGCGATGAATTCGTTGGGACAGGAAATGCCGACGCACGGTGTGGAACGACGGCGCGAGCCGAGACTCCGGGCAAACTTCGTTGCTCAAATAATGCCATTGGAAAGTTCAGAAGGTTTCGGCGATAGAGCGATCGTTATCGATATCTCGGAAGGGGGTCTGGCGTTCACATGTCACCGTTTTTTCGATGTGGGCACACTTATTGAGGTGCAAGTGGAAGGCTGCCGTCTCGTTTGCGAAGTGCGAAATGCACGCGACCGGGAGTATTCGAATACACCGGGATGTATTGTTGGCGTTGCGATCGTGCAAATCCTGGGAGGAGCGCCGGCCTGGCGCGAGATGATGCACGAGTACCGCGCCGCTTAGCGTACTAAGTGCACCATTTCCGGTATTCGTGCACTATACCTGTCAGCCGCAAGGCGGTCAGCGGTGAGCTTATTGCCCGCGCGGTTTGTCCAAACTGTACTCAAGTAAATTGTCTTCGCCGGCGATGAGCGAGAGCGGTTACTATGAGCTTATGACGGCAGAAGAAGCGCAGAGGCGTGCGCGCGAGGTCGTGGAGTCTTTCGAGAACGTCTCGATACTCGAACTCCAGGATCGTATTGCCGCAGCAATCCTCGATGCGTGCGAAGCGGAGCGAATGGTTCTCCTTGCCGCAAAAGATGCCGGACCGTCCGTCGTTGACGTGGTTTCGCAGTCACGAGTTCGCGTCGTCGCGAACTTTCCGAAGCGGCCGCCGGACCGCTCGTAACGACGGAATCGCAGCCTTGCAGGCTGCCCCACGGCCGGCCCAAAGTCCAATGCCAGTTAGTTTTCCCGGAAAGTGGGACCGGGCGCAGCGGATGAAAGGCAGGTTTACAACCTGCGTCGGGTTTTGAAACCCGCCTTCACCACCTCGAAATGCCTCGACAAGCACCGGTAACAAACCGGCGTGCAGGGATGCAATCCTGCCTTACTCTCAACTCAGTGGCATTGGGCTAAAGCCGGCGTTACTGCATTGCGCCCCACGCATAGTCTTCCGGCTGTGCGGCGATGGACCGCCGATCCACGAAAATGGGAAAAACAATGCGTGGCGCAAGCGGTTTCTCCTCTACGTTCCCGGTGCGGTCCAAAGACAGGCGAAACCGCCGCGCCACCATTTCACAACGCGCAGCCGGCCACTTCGACACACGTCGGCGCGTATTTTCGGTGAAAGTGACTAGGGTTTGCCACAAAACCCAGTTCGCCAGCCTCTCTCAAAAACGCGAATTCCTGGGATATGATGGTTATCACCCATCATTATGGTGATCCGCAGCACGCAGATGCAGCAAATCGCAACGATTTCGGATGCGCGCTTCTTCAATCGGGTTCGTCAACATGTTTTGGACAGCCATCCGGACTCGTGTTCGCGGCACGACGAAAGTACGCTTGATTTACTGACCTGGAAGGCCATTCAAATCGCCCGCTATTACGGGCTCTTCGACTTCACTTCCGCGGCCTGGTTCGCCTCCGCCATGATCGAGATCAACCCGGCCTTCTACACGCAAAGTTCCATCGACCACTGGCTGCGTAATGTAGCGATCCCGCCCGAAGACCGCGTCCGCATCATGCTGGTCAAGACCACCTCCATCGATTGGGCGGAGGCGCGAGTGATCTCCTGATGCTCGGATCGACGGTCGTCAACTGCGCTTATGACCCCTGCTCGATGCAATCCACGTCGACGTGCGAAACGTGTCATCGCATGTATTGCAACAGCCATAGGGCGGGACATTATTGCGGTCGGTGCCGTTATCCCGGATGTTTGAAGTGGACTATTGGGGGTTGCGGCTACTGCATGCGCGGTTATTGCGCCGATCACAGGGACAAAAGCAGTCATCCCTGCCGTGCATGCAACCACAACGGTTACTGCTCCAGCGCTCCGAAGGCGATGTGCCCCAGTTGCGGCAAAGCTTACTGCGAAGCGCATCTGAGGAATCATAACGTCGCCACCACAACGACCGTCATGCAGCCCGTCAACTGTGGAGGAAATCGCTTCAGAGATCCGACGCTGAATGTCTGCTTTGTCTGCAAGGGCAATCCTCAGAAGACAGTCATTTGCGAAACATGTATGAACCCGGTGTGCAGCGCTCATGTGAACAGGCATGCCAGCACGCGGGCCAGCACGAGTACCACTACCACACCGTGCTCCGGTTACACCGAGGCCATTCAATCGATGGTGCTGACCGGCAAAATACCGAAATGGACTTTCGGAGCAGCCGTCCTCCCGCTCCCTTCGTGCCTGGGTTTCAGCGGGCCGAAGAAGCCGCTCGTGTTTAGCGCCAAGACCGAGACTCCAGTGCTTGTCGATCTGCCAAACCTATACCGATCCGACTGGGACCAGGCGCTCGCGGCACTGGCGGAAAGCGACCCCGTGCAGAAAGCAATTCTGGACTGCGGCGCGGAATGCGCGCAAGAGCTTCAACCCGGCGAGTTGTTTGCAGCGCTAAAAAACTCCGGCTACTTGGGTGCCATTGTGAATGGTTTACGCGCTTCCCCGATGGCGAAGCGGGTTTGCGTCGCAGTCATGCGGAGAATCCTCCGCGACCTCAAAGGGGACTACGACATGCTGCTTGCGGAGGCGCAGGGCGAAGTCACCGGAACCACACCGATCCTGTCCTCGTCAGGCGCTAGCGAATCATGGTCGGAAGAATTGGAGCGCTTTTCGAACAAATCCGCGTCGGCAACCACGTATACAGCAGCCGATTTGCCCGCGTACTGTATCGTCGATATGACGGATAACGCCTGCTGGCTCAAAGCTACGGCGATTGGCGCTGATATCCGGAATCGCGTTGTGGCAACCCACAAGGAGACCGGCATGCCGATCAAGCATCTGACGTTTTACAAGTTTGATGGATGCGTGGTCATCGCGGTGAATTCGAAAACGTGGGACGGCAGCGGCACTACGCGTATGCAATGCCTGGTGACGAAGTCGCCCCAAATCGTAGAAAAGGACTTTGGAGTTCTGAAAGATTGCCAGCTTCGGGTCCTGGATCTGTCGTATCGGGACATGGCACGTCTCACTCTGAACCTGTGCCAGGAAATCGAAACGAAGGAGGCTTGTTCGAAATCGGCAGCACATGCTCAACTCGGCCAGTTGATCCTGGGAGTTCTCGAGAACGACCCCACCTCAATCGAGACGCTCAAGAAAACATCAATGAATGTGGGGCTTCAATACACCTCATTCCTTAAGGGCGTCCGGATCAATAGCAAAGGGGAGTTGGAACTTGACGATATCTTCTGGTTATCCAAGAAGTCGAAATCGGTCAAGAATCTGGATGATCTGGGCTTCAAGATGACTGGCTATGAAACGGTCTGCAACCTTCTCTCCATCATCCTGATCGCCGAAACCCGCCACTCGCTCGCGATGTATCCTTCCACCCTGATGATGCTCCACGAGGTCGCCGAAGGCCGCCTCACGTTCGAACACATGTTCAGCAACGCGAATGGGGCGATCCAGTGCGGCCGCTTGCTCCCCGGAGCAAACGTGTTGGGACCTTTCATTGTGAAACCCAAAGGCGAGACACATAGACGTGCGGTGGAGCTCTTTAAGAAAGTCGCGGAGAAATCGAAGGGCGAATATCCCCTCGTGACGCCTTGTTTCAGAAAAGCGCTGGCCATGCCCCTCAGCGTGGCACCATTATACGATGATGTTTACGAGGATCCTCCTGAAGGTATGCTTCACAGCATCCGCAAGTTTATGGAAGATCCCCAATTCGCCTATCTTCCGGAGTGTGAGCCCACTTTGAAAGTTCTCGCGGCGCCCCTGCTTCGATTTATGAGTTCCTTTACGATCCCCTCCTGCGTCATGGACATGACGCCATGCACGACACAGATTGTGGAGATACCGGACGAGGAAGACGAGCACGAACAGGACCTAATCGATGAAAACGAAGACTTCGGTGCCTCGGTCCTTCCGAGTTTCAAAGGCTGAGAAGATCGGGAGTCCGGCAACGTGAATCCAGCACCAGTCCTGATCGTAACCGGAGGCGGTCGGGGAATCGGCGCTGCGACGGCCCGGCTCGCCGCAGCCCGGGGCTACTCGGTTTGTGTCAACTATCAGCATCGCCGCGATGCCGCTGAGGGAGTGGTTCGCGACATCGCGAGCCGGCATGGCCGGGCCATCGCAGTTCAGGCCGACGTCAGTTGCGAAACAAGCGTTGTGGAACTCTTTCGGGAGGTTGATGAAGCCTTGGGCACAGTCTCAGCTCTCGTCAACAACGCGGCGACGCTGGGGCCGCAAATGCGACTGGATGCCATGGAAGCCTCTCGCATTGAACAGATTTTCGCAGTGAATGTTCTGGGGTCGATGATTTGCGCGCGCGAGGCCGTTCGACGCATGTCGACACGAAATGGGGGCCGTGGCGGGGCAATCGTCAACGTGTCGTCGGGTGCGGCTAAATCCGGATCTCCGGGCGAATACGTCGATTACGCGGCTAGCAAAGGCGCGATCGACACGTTTACCGTCGGTCTGGCTGCGGAAGTCGCGCTGGAAGGGATCCGGGTCAATGCCGTGCGGCCCGGATTCATCTATACCGAATTGCACGCCAAAGGCGGCGAACCACAGCGGGTCGACAGGGTGAAGAGCCTGGTTCCCATGAAACGGGGTGGTGAGCCGGACGAGGTCGCGAGAGCGATCCTATGGCTTCTGTCGGAAGAGGCCTCCTATGTTACCGGGACGATCGTCGACGTATCCGGCGGGCGCTAGCTGCCAGCATGCTAAGCCTTACTTAGCCGGTTCAAGGGATCGGAATCGAGCTCAAGAATGTCCCGCTATCGGAAAACTGGGCTAAGCGCGCATTGCCAGGTTCCAACAGCAGGATATTTCCGTTCGCCCCGGTCCTCAGGCCGCCATACAGGTTAGTCAACTGGCCGTTTTGGGTGCTGGAGAAGATTTGCACGCGCGGCGTGTTCCCTTGCGCCACACTTCCCAAAATGAGCACGCGGGAATTCCCGGTGTCCAGAATCGCGATCTCATCCTTGTTCGACGCGTTCGGATCTTTCAAATTCGCGGCGATGCCGGTAGGTAATGAGAGCGGTCCGAACAGTCCCACAGTTGGTCCAATTTGCGTGAGTGGAGCGAGCCCTTGCGCCAGGCTCCTGAAAACGACGATGCGGTTATTGCCGCTGTCGGCGACGAGAATATGGGCTTGCGAATCGACCGCGACATCCAACGGCTGATTGAACTGCCCGAAACTCCCTAAAAGCATTGGGCCAATGGAGCCGGCCTGCGAGAAACCGGAAACGGTGTTTCCGGAGTGCCGGATACCGAAAAGCACGACACGATTATTCCCGCCATCGACTACCACAAGGTTGTCGCTCGAATCGACCGCCAGGCTGGTGGGCGCCAACAGATTGAGGCCCGCTGCCGTGATGATCGGGGTTTGAGGTGCGGCCCCGGCGGCGATGCTATTGAAAGTGATGACACGATTATTCCCGCTGTCGGAGACAAAGATGTTGTCTTTGGAATCGACTGCGATCCCGGACGGGGACAGAAAAGGCCCGTAGAGCCCAGGTGCCAGCGCCCCCAGCATCGTTCCGGTGGGGCTTAAAACCAGGACTCGGTTCAAGGCAGGCTGAGACACAAGCATATGGCCTTGTGAATCGGTTACGACGGAGGAAACGGGAGTGGCAAAACCAGTGCAGACGCCAAAGAAACCTCCGGAACCGAGGACTGACGCACCACCGAAATAGCAGATTGAGCCCGGAAATTCGTCGACTACCTGGACGCCGGCAAAGTCCGTGCTGGTGCCGGGGGTCATTACAATATTGGTGAACCCAACGGGGCTAGGCTGTATCACAGACCCTGAACCAGTCACGCAAAAGAAGATTTCACGGCCAAATGGGACATTCGGAATCGTAGCGCTGGTTGCAGTCACCGAGCCCGTTAAGATTGGCAGTGCGCAATCGGAGGTGTTCGATGCGAACACCTTTGCGATCCCGATAAAATTCTCGAACATCGTAACCGTCGCGGTGTCCATGTTCGACAACTGGTTTGCCATTCCGTTCGGACTCAGGATCTGAACGCTGCGGGTAGCAGCATCACTCGTCTGCGCGGAGATGGCGGTGGCACTCAACACCGCAGTTAAGCTATCCGTAGTCGGGTTGGTGCCGAATTTCGTACCGAGAGATGGGGGTTTGGCATCGATGAATTGGATGGCGCCCACGAAAATCCCTACCGCGCCTACGTCGCTCGCAAATGCGCGAAAGGAGAGCGGTGAAGCGTCACTTCCAACCGCCTGCATGGTGAGCGGCAAAGCACTGGCCACCGGCGTAATCGTTACGAGAGCGGTCGCACCATTGAGAGTAAAGGTCGCTAAAGAGATTGTGTCGCCCGAACTCACATCCGCGGTTGCGACCTGAAAGGTGGCGGACTGCATGTGAAGCCCGCTTATCAGCATAAAAGTCGCTGCTCCGCTTGTGGTCAACGACGGCGCGGTTCCGAACGTGAATCCCGACGGCAACGTGACGATAAAACTGGAGCCGTTTGTGATGGTCCCGGTGGCCGTGTAGGTGGCTACGTTAGCCGGCACCACCAATACACCGTTGGCAAGGCCTACTTGCGCCGAGTTGTAGTCTGCGACGTTACCTGTAATCGTTCCGGCAAGACTTGGGCCTTCTGCAACAACGACGGTACAGAAAGCGAGTAAGGTTATCCGACGTGCAAATGACATGTAGGTAATGCGGAAGTCTAACACAGTTCAGAAGAAATAGAAAGAAAGAACCTGTGAAGTGCCTTGTTCTCAAATTTGTCGTGGCGGTCTTTATGAGGTTGAAGAACAGCCATTTCTCACCGTCACATCTAATCCCGTCTCGATCACTGTTGTGGACGAGGTTGACCCGAGAATCAGGACTTCCCTTCCTCGAGGAACGCCATGATGCGGTTGTGGATTTTGGTCCCGTACGGTGAGGAAAGCTGCCCTGCGCTCCTCGTTCGTTCCTTTTACGGCAGCCGGGTCCTGAAACGGCCAGTGCATCCTGAGCGTCTTCGCCGGGAACACCGGGCACGACTCCTTGGCGTTGTCGCAGACGGTAATCACGTAATCGAGATCATGGCCGGCGAACTCATCAACCGATTTCGAACGATGGCCGGAAATGTCGATTCCGATCTCGCTCATCGCGGCAATGGCTTCTTTCCGAACGATCGACGGCTTCGTACCCGCGGAGTAGACCTCGAATCGGTCGCCAGCCTCGTGGCGAAGCAGACCTTCCGCCATTTGACTCCGTGCCGAGTTCCCCGTACATAGGATCAAGACTCGCTGTTTGCTCACGCTCTTGTTCCTGCGGGTTGGAATAAGAACCAGTGGCGGGTTCGATTGCACGCCGCACAGACGGAAAGCATAACGGGCACTTCAACCAGAACCCCCACGACGGTCGCCAACGCCGCCCCGGATTCCGGCCCGAATAGCGCAATAGCGGTGGCGACGGCGAGCTCGAAAAAGTTGCTTGCGCCGATCAATGCTCCCGGAGCGGCAACGGAGTGCTCGACTTTGAGCAGACGCATCAGGCCGTAGGCCAATGAGGAGTTCAGGTAAACCTGGAGCGTGATTGGAATCGCGATCAAAACGACATGAAAAAAGCGGCCAGTGATGTTGTCAGCCTGGAATGCGAAGATGCACACCAGCGTTGCCAGCAGCGCCGTGATCGTGATCGGAGTGAACCGAGGAAGCAACGTGCCCTCGAAACACTGCCTTCCATGCGTTCGAATCAACCAGAGCCGCAGGATGGTGCCGGCGGTCAACGGAATAACGATGAACACGATCACGGAATAGAGGAGCACCCGGAACGGAACCGTGAGTGAAGAAGCTCCCGTTACGAGGAATTGCACGATGGGCACAAAGGCCACCAGCATGATGAGGTCGTTGACCGATACCTGGACCAGCGTGTACGCCGGATCGCCACTCGTGAGGTGACTCCAGACGAACACCATTGCTGTACAGGGTGCCGCCGCCAGGATAATGCACCCAGCGATGTACTGGTCAGCTTCGGCTCCGCTGATGAAGGCTCCGAACACAATACGGAAGAATAGCCACGCCAGGAATGCCATCGAGAACGGCTTCACCAACCAGTTCACCAGGAGCGTCACTACAAGGCCGGAGGGCTTCCGTCCGACGTTGCGTATGGCGCCGAAGTCCACCTTCATCATCATCGGCGTGATCATGAGCCAGATCAGGACTGCGATCGGCACATTGATCTGGCTCCCCTGGCCGAACTCAATCCTGCGAATGGCCTGAACAGCCAAAGGATTGATTTTCCCCAGGATGACCCCGCCAATCATGCACAGGCCGACCCACAACGACAGGTAACGTTCGAAGAAGGCCAGCCTCGGCCGGGCCACCGGTTCTTCCAACAGGACGCTCTGTGCCATCGGACGTTCCTCTACGAACAGCAGGTGGGACCGCAGCACGACTTGGCGATCGGCTTCTGAGCACGAATAAAACCGCTCATGAACTTGCCGTCGATCTGTGGTGCGATCGCGTCGGCATCGAGACCTTGATCCTTGAGGAACGACAGCGCATCCTCCGCCCGGTAAATGCGCGTCGGTTCGATGTTGATGTTCTCGAATCCAGCCGCCGCCAACTTCGACTTGTACTCGTTTTCCTCCAGCGCCCCAGCCATGCATCCGACCCACAGCAGAACGCTCTTACGGATCTCGGGCAGCATCTCGCCTTTGGTCACCACGTCGGAAACGGCGAAGCGGCCACCCGGCTTCAGGACTCGGAAAGCTTCACTCAGAACCTGATCCTTCTTGCCACTGAGATTGATGACGCAATTCGAGATGATGACGTCAACCGAGTTGTCAGGCAGAGGAATGTTCTCGATCTCGCCCTTCAGGAACTCGACGTTTTGCGCACCGGCCTTGCTCTTGTTCTCGTTTGCCAGTGCCAGCATTTCATCTGTCATGTCGAGGCCGTATGCCTTCCCGGCCGGTCCGACGCGTTTGGCGGAAAGCAGAACGTCGATGCCGCCGCCTGATCCGAGGTCGAGAACAGTTTCACCGGGTTTCAGTTCCGCCAGCGCCGTGGGATTTCCGCAACCAAGCGAGGCGAGGACAGCGGTTTCGGGCAATTCTCCCGTCTGGTCGGTGTTGTACAGATTGCTCGTGATGGGGTCGGCGCAGTGCTGGTCTGCCGGGGCTGCACCGCAGCAGCAGCTACCACCACGCGTGACCCGGAGAGCAGCCTGGCCGTACTTCTCTTTGACCACTTCCTTGATGTCGGTGCCCATGATGACTCCTTGTCTACTTGCAGAGTTGAATGATTTTGTCGGGTCGAACCGCCTTCGTCCTGGCGCAGCACTCGGAAAACAAAAAGGTAAGCAGATCCTGCAATCCTTCGGTATTCGCGGTGTAGCGGAGAAAGCTGCCCTCTCGCTTTACACTGATGACACCCTCGTTCTTCAGCTTGTCCAGGTGGTGCGAGAGGTTCGAAGCGCTGATACCGAGCTCTTGCTGAATCTCGCCGGCAACCATACCTTCCGGGTGGGCGGTGAGGAGAAGCTGCGTGATACGAAGGCGAGGTTCAGCTCCGATGGCGGCAAGCATGTCCGCGAATCGAGTGATCACTTCCGGCGACGGCTGTTTCATTTCGACATTTCAAGAATAGTTGAACTGCTGCCGACGAGTCAAGACTCTTCTCTTCGGACCCAGCTGTTAGCCGGGCGGCTCGGAAAGGATTCGAGGCGTGCGTCGGCTGAGGTAATTTACACTCCGCACCGCCGGCCGTTCGGGCCTCGGTCCAAAGCATTGTCGGTGTCCGAACATGGGCTAATTGAGTCATTTGTACTACTTAGCGATCAGCGTCACCACTCGGCGGCTGTTCCGTGTGAAAAGTTTAATGCTCGTACCGTGATAGAACCGCGCCTTGGGCGCGTCGAACTGTCAAGGAGGCGGTGCATGAGACAGCAGTTAAAGATTTTTGGGTGCGTAGGGGTGTTCTTGCTGACATTTTGCGCATACGCTCAGGACCGCGATCGGGACCGGGGTGACGATCGTTTTTATCGGGGACGCTTGTTTGAACACGTGCGGGGGGATCTGGACCGCATACAAGAAGGCTCCTTCCCGCTAACGGGAGACTGGCGCAGAGTGGTTCGAGCGAAGCAGGAGCTGAATGAACTTCAAGAAAAGATGGATGCAGGACGCCGTGATCCAGCTGAACTCAACGATGTGATTCAAGCGTTGCAAGCGGTGGTGAACAATAATCACATCGATGCCCGCGAGCGTGATCGCTTTTCGGACGATTTGGCTCGACTACGGGAATTCGGCGAGCGCACCGAAGGTTGGGGATTTCAGGGTAACCGGGACAGGGATGCAGATCGTGGTCGCGATCGAGATGGCGACCGGGACCGCTTCTATAGTGGACGTCTGTTCGAGCATGTTCGCGGAGATCTCGACCGCGTAGAAGATATGACTTTCCCGCTTACGGCCGATCGCCACAGAGTCGCTCGAGCGAAAGAAGAGTTGAATGAGCTCCAGGGTAAACTCGCCGGCGGGCGTTACGATCCCACTGAGCTGAGCGAGGTTATCGAGACCATGCAATTCGTCGTGAGCAACAATCATCTCTCGCGCGAACAACGGGAGGCCCTATCGGATGATTTAGCGCGACTACGAGAGTTCCGGGAACGACACTCCGAATGGCGATAAGCCGGGGTGCGGGAGAGCTTCGCTAGCGAAGATTCTGCGCCAGAAATTTCACCTGTTTGAAGTAGGCCCTGCGCACATCGGCAGGGCCTCTGCTAACCGAGCCGTTACTCGCGGGAAGCGTGGATGGGACTGTTGTGCCATGTGGCGCAGGTCGTAACTAGGCGGCCGATTCAGAGCGCACGACGTCATCGGCCAAAGACAATCGCTTTGCGCGTTCCTCGACCTGGCACGTAGACGTGAGGCGAATCTGCGTCGAAGCGCACCACGTTGTTGTGGAAGCAACACGAACGCGTGGAGATGGCATTCGTTCATCAACCGCTTGACCTGCTCGATTGTATGAAGCGGTCCGGCCTGGCGGCCGCTTTTTTCTGAGGAACCACGGATACAAGGTTTTAGTACGGGGCATCTTGCGCCGCTGATAAAGCGGTAGACCGTGGAGTTGATTACCGGAGTGCTTAACTGGACACACCGGAAAATGACCAACTGGTAAAGGCTTGGAAGTGATTGAAAGAAATGGCGGGGACGACGGGGCTCGAACCCGCGACCTCCGACGTGACAGGCCGGCGTTCTAACCAGCTGAACTACGTCCCCGATGTGGAATTCCGTCGGCAGAATCTATCCTAACATAGGCCGAAGCCGCTCTCACGACTTCCTGGACTCTTCGTTAGAGTGACAACAGCTTCGCCATACCGGGCGCCATCGATGTAAGTCTTCGGAGTGGGCCGCTCCTCCGTCACCTTGCGTCGTCTAGCTCTGCGGCCTACTGAAACATCTCGCTCAAAATCCGCCCGACCGACCCGCTCGGCGCCTCCACCCGCGTAATCGCCGATAACGTCGGGGCAATATCGTTCACGGCGATCCTCTCGGGATATTCACCGCTCTTGATTCCCGGGCCCATGAAGATAACCGGCACATGATTGTCGTAGTTGAACGGTGTACCGTGTGACGTCCCGGTTGCCTCGAACAGATAATACGGATCGGCGAGAACGATCAAATCCCCCGTGCGCCCGCGATAGTATCCGTTCGTCACCGCCTGGCTGATGCGGTCCGCCTGCATGCGACCCGAGGCGATGTCCGAGCCCGTGTAGACGCGAAAGATGTGCGGGAGCGCCCGAACCGCGTCTGCCGCTGTCGCCTCCACCTGCCCTTCATCCAGTTGCTTGGAGCGAATCAACTCCTGGTTGAAATACGGCGTCGTATAGGAAAGGGACTGTATCCACTTCCCCGCCCCATACTTCTTCGTCAAAGCATCCCGAATCGCGTTCTGCACCTGTGCCAGCGATAACCTTCCGCCGGGCATTTTCCGCTCTTCGTTGACTTCCGGAACCGGCACGACGCCATGGTCCGCCGTGAGCACCACGAGCAAGTTCCCCCGCCCCACACGCTGCTCCACGAAATTGAGGAACTGTCCCAGCAACCGGTCGGTCCGCAGGGTCACGTCGCGTACCTGTTCACTGTCGGGACCCCACGCATGGCCCACGTAATCATTCGAAGAGAAACTCACCGCCAGAATATCGGTGCCCGGATGATGTCCCATGTCTTCGGTCACCACCGCGCGCTCCGCGAAAGCCTCAATCAACTCATTCCCCCAGGGCGTTGCCTCCAGCGAACCACAATAGGGAATCCCGTCCTCGCCGTTCACCATCGTGCACAGCGGCTTCCCATTAGGGGCGTCCAGTGAGTACCATTTCTGGCCGAGATACTTCAAGGCCGGCTTGCTCGCGTTGATATCCTTCACCCAAGCCGGCAGATCCTTCATGTAATAACTGCTGGTCACCCAATGATTGGTATCTGGATCAAACCAGTACGCGCCGTCGGCCATATGCCCAGCGGGCAGGATCGCGCCGCGGTCCTTGATCGAAATCCCAATTATCGTAGCCTTTTGGCCCTGCATCTTGATCTCGTCGCCGACCGTGCTCACGAGCATTCTGCGCGGCGACGACCCCTTGATGCCGGCGGCTCCGCCGATCTGATCGACGCTGCTGTCTGATACGCTGGTGACGGTCTGGCTGGTCGCGCGGTCGTACCATTCGTTACCTGCGATCCCGCTAATCGACGGTGTCGCACCGCTCAAGAACGTCGAATGGCCGACAGCCGTGACGGTCGGAAAATGGATGTGATGCGCGTCCGTGAAAACCGCGCCGTGATCGAGCAGCTCCGCGAAACCGCCGTGGAAATCGGCCCGGAAGCGGTTCAAATAGTCGAACCAAAACTGGTCAATCACGATCGCAAGAATCAGCTTCGGTTTGGGGGGTGTGGCCGCGCATGCGCAGGCCCAAAGAAGGAGTGCGGCGAGGAAGCGCTTCATGTAATCCTCCATTATCCGGCGGGGCCGGCGCTCAGGGCAATTTTTCTGCCTCCTCCGGCCGGCAAGTCACGTATTAGCAGATAGAAGGATGAAAACGGCGGCCCAAAGGACGGAACAGCCGAAACCCGACGAGAAGCATTCGACCCGGGACTTTGCTGAACTGTTGCGCGCCAACCAGTCGATGGTATTCAGCATCGCTTTCCATTCCCTGCGCGACCGGGCCGTCGCCGAGGAACTTGCGCAAGAGGTGTTCCTGGAGTTGTACCGGCGTTTAAACGAACTGGAGAGCGAAGCGCATGTGACCTACTGGCTACGGAAAGTGACGACGAATCGCTGCATCGACTACATCCGGAAACGGAAACTACGGATGGCGGTTTCGCTGGACAGCGCGCCGGAGCCATCGTCGACGGACGATCACGAAGACGTGTTGATGAGCCGCAAACTGAGGGCGCTGATTTCGGGTTTACCTGAGAAGGCGCGGATGATCATTATCCTGCGGTATCAGGAAGAATTGATGCCGGAAGAGATAGCCAAAGTGATGGACATGCCGCTGGGAACGGTGAAGAGTCATCTACACCGCTCGCTGGCGTTGCTGCGGGACAAAATCGATCGCAGCATGGGGGAAGTACGGTAATGGACGATCTGGAGCAACAATTACGACGTGCACTGGCGCGGAAAGATCCGTCGCCATGGTTTGAAGCTAAGGTTCTCGCCGCCGTGGCGGCTCAACAAACGGCACGGAGGACCTGGTGGGAGCGGTTGAGGTGGGCGACTGTTCCTGTGGCGGCGGCCCTCGTTCTCGCGGCCGTAGTCTGGCAGCATCGGAGGGCCGACGCTGAGCGGGCCGCGGGGCTGGAAGCCAAGGCCCGCCTGCAGCTCGCTCTCAAGGTGACGCGGGTGAAGCTCGAGAAGATCCAGCATAAAGTGCAGACAGCAACGAATGAATTGTAACGGGACAGGTGGGAGAAAGGTTCGTATATGAAACGCGCATTGTTAATATTCCTGGCGATCGCGCCGTTGGTGGCCGCGCAGGAAATCAAGTTTCCGCCAGGCTTGGATAAGCTGGCGGACAAGGCCGACGAGACGGTCGACGTAACGCTGGATTCGTCGCTGCTCCAGCTCGCGTCCAGGTTCCTGTCGGATAAGGACAAGGACGAAGCGAAGGTCAAGAAGCTCGTGGCCGGGCTGCAGGGCGTCTACGTCAAGAGCTTCGAGTTCGACGAGAAAGGCGCCTACAACGAGGCGGATGTCGAGTTCGTCCGCAACCAGTTGCACACGCCGGGGTGGTCGCGAATTGTCGGGGTGAGGAGCCATCGCAACGGGGAGAATTGCGAGGTGTACATCAAACATGATGGCGAGAAGATCGGTGGGCTCGTGGTGATTGTGGCCGAGCCGAAGGAGCTGACCTTCGTGAATATCGTGGGCACGCTGCGGCCCGAAGACCTGCGCGATCTCGGCGGCAACTTCGGCATCCCGCGGCTGGACGTGAATATCGGCAGAGATAAGACCGGCTCCAAGGAGAACTGACATGCGCTACGCAACGCTGTTGCTCCTCGCCGCTCTGAGCGGCCCAACCGGATACGCTGCCGACCGGGAGTTCAAGGCAATCGTGCAGGCGATTTCCGATGAATTCAACACGAAACCCATGCATATCCCGCTGTTCGGCCTGGTGAACGCGGTCACCTATGTGGCCCACCCGGCGGGCGCCAAACATATCGATATGGCGATTTTCGAAGACCTTGGCAGTCACGACGGCTCCGGCCAGAACGTCGCCGTCAAGATCCGGCAGGCAATTGGTGAGCCGTGGAAACCGTTCGTTCAGGTCCGGTCCAATCGAAATAACGAGTTGACCTTGATCTGGATGCGCACGGACGGACACGATTGCAAGCTGCTGTTGACCACCCTTGAGCCTAACGAAGCGACCGTGATTCAGCTCAAACTGGATCCGGAGGGCCTGCAACGATGGCTCGCGGATCCCATAAAATCCGCCGAGAAGCAGGGCTGGAAGAACAGCGATAAAGATAAAGACGACCGCGACGATTCAAACTGAGCGTCCGGCGCAAAAGCCCGACGCCCAGGCCCATTGGAAATTAAAGCCGCCAAGGTGACCGGTAACATCGACAACCTCGCCGATGAAAAACAACCCGGGCACCCGGCGGCTTTCCAGGTTTTTGGCGGACAGTTCGCTCGTATCGATGCCGCCCGCGGTGACTTCGGCCTTGTCGTAACCTTCAGTGCCGGATGGCGTGACCTCCCAGTGATGCACCAGCCGTTCGAGCGCTGTGATGGAAAGGGCATTCCAGCGGGGCGGAACGTGCAACTCGAGCCAGCGATCGGCAAAGCGATGGGGCAGCGCCGTCCGGATTGCGGTCCGGGCTGATTTCAGGTCGCGCACCCGGGTCGTGATCTCGATCCCGGGGGCCAGATCGATCGCGATCGGATCTCCGGGCCTCCAGTAGGACGATATCTGCAGAATTGCCGGACCGCTGAGACCGCGATGCGTGATCAACATCTTTTCGCGGAAATGCTGTTTGGCGAACGACGCGATCACGTCGGAGGAAACCCCTGCGAGATCGCAGTACTGGCTGCAATCGTCGGGATTGAACGTCAGCGGGACCAACGCTGGACGGCACTCGCGGATGGCGACTCCGAACTGTCGGGCCAGTTCGTAGCCAAACCCGGTCGCGCCCATTTTCGGAATTGAAAGGCCGCCAGTGGCCACAACCAGCGCTTCCGATTCGAACTCGGCCTCGGGCGTTTGAACAACGAAGCGCTCGGGCCGCCGGACCTCCTGAACCTGGGTCCGGGTGAAGATCTGTACGCCGGCTGTCCGGCATTCCTCTTCCAGCAGCCTCGTGATCTCGCTCGCAGAGCCGTCGCAGAAGAGCTGGCCGAGCGTCTTCTCGTGGTACCGGATCCGATGCCGCTCGACGAGCGCGATGAAATCGGCGGGCGTGTAGCGTGCCAGCGCCGACTTCACGAAATGCGGGTTCGATGAAATGAAGTTCTCGGGCCGGCAGTGCAGGTTCGTGAAATTGCAGCGCCCGCCCCCTGAAATCAGGATTTTCTTGCCGATGCGGTCGGCACGTTCGAGAACGGCGACGCGGCGGCCGCGCTTTCCAGCTTCGATGGCGCACATCAGCCCGGCCGCGCCCGCGCCCAGAATGATTACATCGAAGACACTCCGCTTCATTCGTAGCGGAGGGCGGCCGACGGATCGGTGCGGGTCGCGCGGAGTGCCGGGACCGCAGTCGCCAACAGAGCCACAACGAGGAGCAGCAGCGGAATAGCAAGGAACGTGATCGGATCGTAAGCACGAACGCCGTAGAGGAGCCGCTGAACGCTTCGCGCCAGGGGATAACCGATGGCCAGACCTATCAGAACGCCGGCGAGAGCCAGCCGGGTTCCCTCACCCAGGACTAACTGCAGCAGATCCCGTTTTCCCGCACCGAGCGCCGCGCGGACGCCCATCTCGTTCGAGCGTTGACTTACGGAATAGGAAATGACGCCATAAAGCCCGACCACCGCCAGCGCCAGCGCGACGGCAGCAAAAATCGTGACCAGCGTTGCCCGGAAGCGCGGTTTCGCGACTGAACCGTGAACGAGGTCCTCCATGGTCCGGACCCGGAAGACCGGCTGGTCGGGATCAAGCGCATGGGCCTGCTCACGGACTGACTTGATCACCGAGGACGGGTCGCCGTGGGTTCGTAGGATGACGGCCATGGACCCTTCGACGAATGACATCAGGGTGGGTGGCACCTGCTGAAACGAGTAGTACATTTCGGGGTTAGTTTCGGCATCCAATCCGGCCCACTTCACGTTGCCGACCACACCAATGATCGTGCTCCAGGGAGCCTCCGAAAAACCAGCCTTCATCCGGCGGCCGATCGGGTCGTCGTTGGGCCAGAATCTCCGAGCCATTAAGTCGTTTATTATGACCACGCTTTGCGATGCTTCCGAATCAGAAGGTTGAAAGCAGCGTCCTTTAATCAGAGGGATGCCCAGCGCTGAAAAGTAATCTGAGCTCACCGCGCGATATCGCGCCCGAGGCTGGTCGCCGCTCGCTTGGGCCGGGCGGTTCGCAATCTCGAAATTCAGGCTGTTGTCGCCACCGCCTAAAGGCAGATTCCGCGCTACGGCGGCGTATTGAAGAACGGGCAACGGCTGGAGCCGATCGAGCAACTGCCGGTAGAACTGGGCCACGTGAAGCCCTTCATACCTGGTATCCGGCAGCGCCAACTGCATCGTAATGACGTGATCAGTACGAAACCCGGGATTGACGCTCTGAAGCAGGAGCAGGCTGCGGATCATCAGGCCTGCTCCGATTAGCAACGCCACCGAAAATGCGACCTGGGAAACCACCAGGAAATTGCGTAGTCTCCGCGTGCGGACGCTGGCCATCGAGGTGCGCCCAGCCGCTTTAAGTACTTCATTCAGTTGTGCGCGTACAGCGATGATTGCAGGGACAGAACCAGAAATCAGGGCTGCCGCAATCGAAACCGCGAACGTGAACGCCATGACGCGTAAATCCAGTGTGATTTCATCGCCTCGCGGTATGTTTCCGGGACTGAGTCGTAAGAGGACCGGCAATGCCAGCCGGGCAAGCACCAGCCCCAAAGCGGCTCCGGTCAACGACAGCAGCAGGCTTTCCGACATAACCTGGCGGATGATCCGCCAATGGCTTGCTCCGAGCGCCGCCCGGATCGCGATTTCCTTCTGACGGGCGCTGGCGCGAACGAGCAGCAGGTTCGCAACGTTAGAGCAGGCTATTAACAGGACAAAGGCAACGGCTCCTATAAGGGTGTACAACGTCGGACGGGTATCGCCGACGAGTTGCTCACGGAGCAGCGTCGCTGTGGCGCTCCAGCCGCCGTTAACGTCGGCATGCTGGTGCTCGATGACCGCAGCGATACTCTGCATTTCGGCGGCGGCCTGTTCCAGAGTCACGCCGGATCGCAGCCGCGCGATCACCCGAAGGGTTTTGTAGCCGCGGTTTTCCTCGGAAAGCTCTTTGGAATCGAGAGTGTAGGGGACCCAGATTTCCGAGGTCGTATCGAGGAGCTTGAAACCAGGGGACATCACCCCGACTATGGAGTAACTCCCACCGTCCAGGTCGAGGGACCGGCCGACGATTCCCGTATCGCCTCCAAACCGGCGCTGCCAAAGGCCATAGCTAAGAACTGCGACGTGGTTGTGCCCGGGCTGATCCTCTTCGGGAAGGAACAAACGGCCATGTTGCGCTTGAGCGCCCAGGAGTTGAAAGCAAGCCGGGGTAAGAGAAGCGGCGTCAAGCCTTTCGGGCAAGGCGCCGCCGGTCAGAACAGAGGGATGTTCACGGAAGGCTGCAATTTGTTCGAAGGAACGGCTTCGGTCCAGCCAGTCTCTGTAATCGGGAGGCGACGCGGGAAAATCGCGAATGCCCTTGCTGGGCTGCGTTTCCCACAGAATCGCCAAGCGATCGGGCTGCGGGTAGGGCAACGGACGGAGAAGAACGCCATTCACCACACTGAAAATGGCGGTATTCGCTCCGATCCCCAAAGCCAGGGCAAACAGCGCTACGGCCGTTGATCCTGGGCTCCTCGCAAGCATCCGCAGGGCATAGCGGACATCGTTCCATACTACGTACATGAAAAGGAAATCCAGCGGGGATTATAACATCCGCTGGATTTCCAAAAATTCTTAGGCCAACTGCCACGGATCCTATGCCGCTTTGCCGCCTGGACCCCAGGGATCCGGCACTGGTCCCGGCGTATGGGCTACGGCGCAGGGGCTGATGGTTGGCGTCGCGAACGAACTGCCAATACCGAGCGCCAATACGAACATCGAACACGCAACAAACATCAGTTTACGCATCTTGTTTTGTCCCTCTCTTCTTACTTGGCTTCTCACCCTGCGACGTCGTCGTCTGTCTGTTAGGCGATTGTGCCCCAAACAGCGCCGCCGGCCTTTACGTTTGTTCTGACCTTCATTTTCGCTTTCTCCTTCTTTTCGAATTTGGCTTTGCCAGCCGCCTTATGGAGTGCAACCTTCGTACCATTGCTCTAAGCGAAACACCTGATGGTAAGTCATTGATATTACTAGGGTGAATTGCTGAGTTTTGACTTGAGGTAGCCTGCTTAGCCTATCTGAATAGATAGTCCCTATCCGATCGGATAGGATTGAGGTCATGCGCGCGCTTGTGATCGGTGGAACCGGGTTCATCGGACCGCATATCGTGCGGCGGCTTTTGGAGAGCGGCCACCACGTCACGGTCCTCCATCGCGGGGGAATGGAGGCCGAGTTATCGGATGCGGTACGACATGTCCATGCCGATATCAGTTCCTTGCCGGAGGATCACGGGATCGAAGCCGACGTGGTAATTCACGTCTATGCGTTGACCGAGCAGGATGCCGTGACGGCGGTGCGGCTGTTTCGGGGGCGAACCGCGAAGATGGTGGTGCTTTCGAGCGGCGATGTGTACCGCGCGTATGGTGTATTCTCCGGATTCGAGCCGGGGTCATTGGAGCCTGTGCCGATTGACGAAGAGTCGCCGTTACGGACCAAGCTGCACCCTTACGGCGGCGATTACGAAAAAATCCTGGTGGAGCGGACGGTGATGAATGCGGGGCTTCCGGCTTGCGTACTACGGCTGCCGAAGGTTTACGGGCCAGGAGACCGGCACGTGATTTTTCGTCCGTGGGTGAAGCGGATGATGGCAGGCGAGCCGACCATTCCCATGGGCGAGGACCAGGCGGCCTGGCGGTGGACTCACGGTTATGTCGAGAATGTCGCCGATGCGATTGCTTTGGCTGCGTGTGATGGACGAACCGCAAGGCGCATTTACAACATTGGCGAATCTGATGTGCCCACTTCGAAGGAACGCGCTGAGGCGTTGGGGAGGTCCTTTGGGTGGCGCGGGCAGGTGGTAACGTGCTCGGATTCGGAGGTGCCGGAAGAACTGCGGATGCCGTACAACCTGAAGCAACATATGCTGGTTTCCACGGCGCGGTTCCGCGCGGAGCTGGATTTCCGCGATCCGGTTCCGTTGGAGACGGGACTCTCGCGGACACTTTTTTGTATCTCAGGCGGCGTACAGGATCGACCCTAGTAATTTCCCTAATGCGGGTGAATCTATACTGCAGGACTTCTAATACATGGAAGCCCTCCTCTGAAGGAAAGCTAGCCCGCTCGAAGGCAACTCACATCCTGGCCCTTTCGAGCGGGCCCTTTTTTTGACGTTGACCACCCACTCGGGCAGGCTGCCCTACCTGGCTCGCAATCTGTTGAACCTAAAGGTGGCGCGGTTTCGTCTGTGCATGCCGCTCTCAAAGACTTTTGCCAAGGGCCATGGCCTGCTAGATTGCGGCGTTAGCGGGAGGTTGCGGCGCCGGCTTCCACGGCTCGCATCACTCGCAACAAATTGCCTCCATATATCTTGCGAATATCGTGCTCGGAGTAGCCTTTTTCGAGAAGTGCGCGAGTCAGATTAGGAAATTTGGATACATCATCGAGACCCTTGGGCGCACATTGAATGCCGTCAAAGTCGCTTCCAATTCCGACAGCATCTATCCCCGCGATTTTAACCACGTGATCGATGTGCGCGACAACGTCGGCCAGCGTCGCTTCGCCGGGCTTGGTGTTGAGAAAGCCGCAGGAGAAGTTGATTTGCACCACTCCTCCCTTTTTAGCGAGGGCCTCGATCATTTCGTCGGTCATGTTGCGCGGGACGTTCGCCAGCACCCTGCAGGAGGAATGAGAAGCAAAGATCGGCACTCGACTGACTTCCAGGGCATCCCAGAAAGTCTTGTCGGCGACATGCGAGATGTCCACCATCATGCCCAGCCGATTCATCTCGCGCACGACGTCTTTGCCGAAATCGGTAAGGCCGTTGTGGTGAACGACATCAGGTTTATCCATATCGCCGGAAGAGTCCGCCCAGTCGTTCGTGTTGCTGTGCGTCAAGGTCATGTAGCGAACACCGAGGGCGTAGAAATCACGTAGCAGGCGCAGGCTGTCCTCAATAGCATGACCGCCCTCAATCCCGATGAGAGCGGCGATCTTGCCTTCGCGGTGCGCGCGCTCTATGTCGCCGGCGGTTAGGGCGAACATGAAATCGTTCGGATAGCGCGCGACGATGTCGTGGCGGATCGTGTCGATCATCTGGAGGGCCCGGTTAGCGGAGTGGTTGTCCTTCGTGTATCCGGCCCCCACGAATGCCGCAAAGAATTGCGCTCCGACGTTGCCTTCACGGAGGCGCGGCAGGTCCGTGTGTCCCGTGGTGGCGCGCTGGCCGATGTCGAAGCCGTTGACCGTTTTGGAGGTGACATCGTTGTGGGTGTCGATGAGGAGCATAGAGCGGTGCACCCGCTGCACCTCGGCATCGGACACCTTGCGATCCTGGGCGGCGGCCACGAGGGCACAAAGCAGCGACAAAACGGAGACGAAACGCATCAAGTAGATTATCTATCAGACCATGTCGCAGAACTATTTGATTAACGAGGACATTTACGAATACATCGTGGCGTCGTCCGTGAAGGAGCCGGAGATCCTGCGCCGCTTGCGGGAAGAGACGGCGTCGCACCCGCGGCGGAGCATGCAGATATCGCGGGATCAGGGACATTTCTTCCGATTCCTGGTGGAGATGCTGGGGGCAAAAAAGGCGCTGGAGATCGGGGTTTTCACGGGTTATAGCGCGCTCAGCGTGGCTCTGGCGCTTCCGGAGGACGGCCTCCTCGTGGCCTGCGATGTGAACGAGGAGTACACGGCTGTTGCGCGGCGATATTGGCGCGAGGCGGGCGTGGAACATAAAGTTGATTTGCGACTTGCTCCCGCGCTTGAGACTTTGAGGCGCGTCTTGGAGGAGGACGGGCAGGCAGGGACTTTTGACTTCGCGTTTATCGATGCGGACAAGACCTCGTATGCGGAGTATTTTGAGTACACGCTGAAGCTCCTACGAAAGGGCGGCGTTGTGGCGATCGATAACGTACTGCAGGATGGGCGTGTCTTGGATAGCGGGGCGCAGGACGCGAACATTGTCGCGATTCGGGAGTTCAATCGGAAGTTGGCGGGCGACCCGCGAGTCGTGATCACGATGCTGCCGATCGCCGACGGGGTTACGCTGGCCCTGAAGCGTTGAGGCGGCGCCGGTTGGCGATGTAGGGCATGTTTGCAACCCGTCGCCATCGACAGTCGATGAAAACTAAGGTTGCGCAGGCGGTTTCGCCTGCGCGTTCCCGGTGAAGTCCGCCACGCGTGAATTTTCCGATCGTACAGTCGGGCGGATGGGTCTTGGATTTACTCCGACCGGAGCGACGCCATATCGATGGAGAAGCGGTATTTCACATCCGACTTAAGCAGCCGCTCGTAAGCTTCGTTCACCTTCTGAATGGGGATGACCTCGACATCCGCGGTGATGTTGTGTGTACCGCAGAAATCAAGCATTTCCTGGGTCTCCGGAATGCCGCCGATCGGAGAGCCGGAGAGACTGCGACGGCGGATCAGCAAGGGGAAGGAAGACACGGCTAGCGGCTTCTCCGGCGCCCCTACCAGTGTAAGGTTGCCGTCGCGGCGGAGGAGCTTGATGTAAGCATCAATGTCGTGATCCGCGGAGACGGCATCCAGGATGAAGTCGAAGCTGTCACCTTGCTTCTTCATCTCGTCGGCATTGCGGGAGACCACCACTTCGTCCGCCCCCAGGCGGTGCGCGTCGTCCTTCTTGCCTGGCGACGTGGTGAAGACAACCACGTGAGCTCCAAGTGCGTGAGCGAACTTCACGCCCATGTGTCCCAGTCCGCCGAGCCCAACCACGCCGACCTTCTTACCTTTTGTCACGTTCCAGTGGCGCATTGGTGAATAAGTAGTGATCCCGGCGCACAGGAGCGGCGCGGTTCCCGCCAGATCGAGATTAGAAGGCACATGCAGAACGAAGCGCTCATCGACGACAATGCTGTCGGAATAGCCGCCGTAAGTGACGCCCCCGAGGTGCTTGTCGGGAGAGTTGTAGGTCAGGGTGATGTTGGGACAGAACTGCTCGAGCCCGGCCTGGCACTCGGGACAAGTGCGATCCGAGTCCACCATGCAGCCAACCGCTCCGAGATCGCCCGGCTTCAACTTCGAGACCGCCGAGCCGACCTTCGTGACGCGGCCAATGATTTCGTGGCCCGGTACGCACGGGTAGACTGTCGCCATCACGCTCTTCCATTGATTTCGGACCTGGTGAAGGTCGGAATGACAGATCCCACAGAACAGAATCTCAATTTGAACATCGTGTTCGGTAGGATCGCGGCGCGTGATCGTTGCCGCGGCTAGCGATGAGGTCGCGCTGGCCGCAGCGTAAGTTTTCGCCTGGTACATAAATTACTCCTGAGATTTGGTTCCGGTCTTCAGCGGCCGGTCATTTGCTCCACGTGTGCCGGGTAGCGCGCGCCTTGCACCGTGATTTTAGAGGCTGCTTCATCAATGTCGCGGAGATCCTCCGGCGTGAGTTCGATTGCGAGGGCTCCGATGTTCTCTTTCAAGCGGTGCGGCTTGGTGGTGCCTGGAATTGGCGCGAACCACTGTTTCTGAGCGAGCACCCATGCGAGGGCGATCTGAGCCGGGGTGGCGTGCTTCTTTTCTCCAATGCTCGCGAGCAGATCAACGAGAGCCCGATTGGCCTTCATCGCGTCTGGTGTGAAGCGCGGCAGTATGTTGCGGAAATCGGAGCTGTCGAACGTCGTATTCTCGTCGATTTTGCCGGTGAGGAAACCTTTTCCTAATGGGCTGTACGGAACCAGGCCAATGCCCAGCTCTTCGAGCGCGGGAATCACTTCCTTCTCCGGCGTCCTGGTCCACAGCGAATACTCGTTCTGCAGCGCCGCGACGGGAAGAACGGCGTGTGCGCGGCGTATGGTTTGCACCCCGGCTTCCGAAAGTCCGAAGTGCTTGACCTTGCCGGCCTGAATCAAGTCTTTCACCGCTCCCGCAACATCTTCAATCGGGACGTTCGGATCTACCCGATGCTGGTAATACAGGTCAATCACGTCCGTTCTGAGGCGTTTGAGCGAGCCCTCGGCGGCTTCCTTAATGTGTTCCGGCCGGCTGTTCAGGCCCGGCGGACCCTTCATGCCTCGGGGATCAAAAATCGGGTTGACGTCAAATCCGAACTTAGTTGCAATCACTACCTGCTCGCGGAAAGGGGCGAGGGCTTCGCCGACGAGTTCTTCGTTGGTGAACGGTCCATAGACCTCGGCAGTATCAAAGAACGTTATGCCTTGTTCCACGGCGAGGCGAATCAGAGAAATCATCTCCTGCTTGTCCTTCGCCGGACCGTAGGAAAAGCTCATTCCCATGCAGCCAAGCCCGAGTGCCGAGACTTCCAGGCCGCTCGTACCAAGTTTGCGTTTCTGCATTTCTCTCCTCTTTTTCAGGTTAGAGCGGAGTGCCGGGGAAACGGTATCCTGATCCTTCCGATTTATTGCCTATTTCTCTTGTACCCGTAGAAAACGCACAAGTGGACCGTTATAGTGAAGGTGAGGAAAAAGTGCAACACACCGCAGGTCGAGCGAGCGAATTGCGCAAGGAGCTGGCTCGCAAAATTGCCTTATACATCGGCTCCGCAGAGGGCCGCGCAACCGATATCCCCGGACTGTCGCTGCACCGGCGCACGTCCTGCACGGCGCCGTGCTCCATGACGTACCAGCCGAGCGTGACCGTAATCGCGCAGGGGCGGAAGCGGGTAGAACTCGGCCGCAATGTCTTCATCTACGATGCTTCGCGATTCCTGCTGACATCGCTCGATCTACCGGTGATGAGCCGGGTCATCGAGGCGAGTGAAGAGGTGCCCTGCCTGGCGATGTCGCTCAAACTGGAGATGCCGGCCGTTCGTGAACTTCTCAGCCGCGACGAGATTCAAGTGGCGGAGCCGCCGTTTGACAGTCCCGCGATGGCGACCGGTGAGACCACCGTGGAATTTCTGGATGCCTGCTGCCGGCTGGTCGATCTGCTCAACACACCCGCGGACATCCCTTTTCTCGGCGGTTTGATTCAGCGCGAGATCATTTACCGGATTCTTCGCAGCGCCGAGGGAGCACGCCTGCGCGCGATTGCAACGCTCGGCGAGCAGAGCCACCGCACTGCCAAGGCAATTGCCTGGATCCGGGCGAATTTTGCGAAGCCGCTGCGGGTGGAAGATCTGGCGGAGATTGCAGGCATGGGCGTATCGACACTGCACCACTACTTCCGGGCGTTGACCGCTATGAGTCCTCTTCAGTATCAGAAGCAGCTTCGCTTGCAGGCTGCGCGGACTCGAATGCTCGTGGATGGCATTGACGCCGCGAGCGCCGCCTTTGAGGTGGGGTACGAGAGTGCCAGCCAGTTTAATCGCGAATACAGCCGTTTCTTCGGCCAGCCGCCGATGCGCGACGTACGAACGCTTCGTTCGCCGAGTGCTCCGCCGATGGAGTCGATCAGCGATCAGGCAGCCGTGGCCTCGTGAGCGAGTTACATCAAATCCAGGAGCAGGTCCGGCAGCGGACCCACGCGATCGCATCAGCTCACGAGGCCTGGCCCTGCCGGAAGGGCTGCGATGAATGCTGTCGCCGGCTGGCTTCTGTCCCGCGAGTTTCCAGAGAGGAATGGCAGTTGATCGCGAGCGCCCTGGAGGCGTTGCCTGGGGATGTCGCGCAGTTGGTGCGCCGCCGCATTCGGGAGTCTGAATTCGCTGCGCGTCCTGTTATCTGTCCGCTTCTCGATACTGCTTCCGGGACATGCCTGGTTTATGAAGCACGCCCGGTTGCATGTCGCTCTTACGGGTTCTACGCGGAACGGCGGCAGGTTCTCGGGTGCAGCCGGATTGCGTCGATTAGCGAGGAGCGATCCGATGTGGTGTGGGGCAATCACGCTGCGCTCGAAGAACGGATGAGACTGCTGGGTCCGGCGGTTGAGCTTTTTGCATGGGGCACGGATTAAACATGCTGTCAGTACAACCGGCTCAGCCGGGCAGCCGGCGAATCGATCGGCGCAGGAAATTCAGGCTTGTGTCCCGCGGAATATCGTGAGTGTTCGATCGGCATGCGTAAGAGTGCAGAAGGTGGCGGGACTTTGGGTGTTTTTCGCCCGAGATAAACCCACTCATGGCATTGGTGCAGCCCCACACCGTCAATGAGGAATGGACTTACGCTGAGCCCGTGACCTAAAGTTCATGCCCGGTAAAGGGCGGAATTCGATGGCTACGCCAGGTGCACATGTTTCTGTTCGCGGACACTACGAACGCAGAGCCTTGAGCGGATCGATGCGCGTGGCCCGCAGCGCCGGCAGGAAACAAGCGACCAGGGCCACTGCGGTCATGATGAGGAAAGCGAAGCCGAAAGCCAAGGGGTCGCGGGGGTCAACTTTGTATAACATCGCGGCAATGGGCCGCGTCACGCCCATCGTCACGACGGAGCCCACCAGGCCGCCGGCAACAATCAGAACAAGCCCATCCTTCATGACGAGCCTCACCAGGTTCGAGCGGCGCGCACCCATCGCCATCCGCAGGCCGAGTTCGCGTGTGCTCTGGGAGACGGCATAAGACATCACCGCATACAAGCCAATGGCAGCGAGCATCAGGGCAAGGCCGCCGAAGACGCCCAGCAGCGTTACGGCGATCCTTTGCGTTGACATCGAGCGGTCCACCTGTTCGCGCATCGTGATCACTTGCGAGGGCGCCAATCCGGGATCGAGCGTGTGGATTTCATTGACCAGGGTGCTTGCCATCGACTCCGGACGCTGCCTTGTCCTGATGTGAAGATTGACTTGACCGGAGAAATTCTGGCGCAGCGCGACGTAGAAGAATGGCTTGGGCAGCTCCAGGAAGGTTCGGTACTTCGAATTCTTTGCCACGCCGACCACGGACATCCAGCGGCCCTTCACCTGCATACGCCTGCCGATAGGGTCGGCGCCGCGCCAGTATTTTGAAGCGAGGGTTTCATTGACAACGGCGACGAGCGGCGACGTCTCGTTATCGGCGCGCGTGAACTCCCGCCCGGAAACCAAAGGTATTCCCATCGTAGTAAAGTAAGCAGGCCCTACTTCGTTATACTCGGCCGTGAGCTGTTCCTCGGGAGCCGGGTCATAACCGTCAACCGCTATCGGCGCGGAGAAATACCCGCGATAGCCGAGTGGCGTGACGCGGGCCCATGCGGCCGACTCAACACCGCCTTGCGCCTGGATGCGATCGATCAGCTCGTCCTGAAACGTCTTGGCGCGCGACTGATCGTATCCGGCTCCTAGTAGGTCAATTGAGGTCGTCAGCACGCCCTCGGTTGCAAAGCCAGGGCTGGCGTTGCGGATGCTAACCAGACTGCGGATGAACAGCCCGGCCCCGACCAGCAGTACGAAGCTGAGCGATACCTGAACCAGAACCAAGCCCAGCCGAACCCAACGGCGGCCGCCGCCTACAATGCCGCTCGTGTCCGCCTTAAGCGCCGAGGCCAGCTCCATCCGGCTGGTCTGAATGGCCGGCATGAGGCCGAAAAGCAAGGTTGAGATCGCGCATACCAGCGCGCTGAATGCAAGCACGCGGGGATCGAGATCGGCACTCAGCTTCAAGGGTACGCTTTGTGAAGGAAAGAAAATCATGGGCAGATCACGGCACCAATAGGCCAGGCCCAGCCCACCGGCAGTCGCCAGCACGGAGAGAAGAAACGCCTCGGTAACGAGCTGCCGGAAGAGCCGTGAGCGGCCTGCCCCGATCGCCAGCCGAATCGTGATTTCCTGCCGTCGCGCCAGCGCTCTCACCAACAGCAGGTTGCCGACATTCGCGCAAGCAATGAGAAGAACGAGGGCTACAACCGCAAGCGCGATGCCCAGCGTCGGCATGAGAACCCCCGCGCTGTTAAAAGGTGATTGCCATAACGGCACGAGTTGAAATCCGCGGCCTCGGTTCGTTGCTGGGAAGTCGGCCCCGAGCCGTCCTGCGACAGCGGCGAGCTCCGCTTCCGCCTGTGCCGCGCCAGCGCCCCGTTTGAGCCGCGCAAAACCCTCGATCCAGCGCGCGCCCCGATCCTCCAGCTTGTAGCCGCCGGGCTCAAACGTTTCCTGCATCGACACCGGAACCCAGAACTCGATAGCATAGCCGACGAAAGTGCCGAAGAAATTCTCAGGGGCGACGCCGACAATGGTGTGCGGCACACCGTTGAGGATTTGGCTCTTGCCTATGATCGCCTGGTCGCTATGGTATCGCTCCTTCCATACCCGGTAGCTGATGACGGTGACCGCATGCGCCTTCCGGCCGGTATCTTCGATGGGCTCGAAACCCCGCCCCATGACAGGCCGAACGCCGAGAGCATCGAAGTAATTCGAAGAGACGACGCTCCCCGGCGCACGCTCGGCGCGATCACCGATGCTCAGGGTCGTCGCCACCAAACGGTCGGCGATAAAGGCGTCAAACAATGTGCAGTTCTTCTGCAGATCGACCAAATCGGGCCAGGATACAGCATTAACCCGTGTGCCGCCCCGCGTGGTTCCGCCTAGCACGAACAAGCGGCTTTGATCGGCAACGGCTGGAAAAGGGCGCAGCAGAATGCCTTCGATCCAACTGAAAACCGCTGTGTTGGCGCCGATTCCGACCGTCAGGCACAGGATGGCCAGCGTGTAGAATCCGGGGTTGCGCCGGAGCATTCTAAGACTGAAACGAAGGTCCTGGAGCATATTGCGGTTAGACGCAAGCGCGGCCGCATCGTAACGTGCAGCGGTCCGCAGCAAATTCCTGAGAATCGCGGACCTGTGTGAGGAGGTTTCACGGAGGGCCAACCATTGTCGAGTTCCTGTTGCGAAATGTAGTCGCGAATGGCGTCCCGGCAGAAATCGCGATCGGATTTGTCCCCAGGACACACAGTTAAGTAGCGCCGAAGTAGAATCGTACGAAGAGATCTTGAATCCCGAACAGATTCCCGGCGCGATTTTGCTGACTCTCGTTTGCCTTGTCGGCGCACTGGGGATGTGGTATGCCGGCATGCGTCGCAACAGAACCGGCCTAAAGCAGATGGCAGTGATGCTGGGCATTGCGCCGTTCCTTGGGATAGGAATCCAGATTGCCTCGCCGTTGCTCAACCAGATCGAGTATCGACGCTACGCCGACGGACCAACGCGATCTCAAGCCGTCGCGTCGCAATCGATAACACTGTCCGTGACCAATCCCGGAGCCCGTCATGAACTGCGTATGGTTCCCCGAATTCAGGGCGGGAATCCCCCCGATAGACCGATTCATATGAATTATTCCGTGCGCACGCCAAAGGGGCAAACAGTCATCGAGGGCCAGGCCGATCTGGCGCCGGCGCCGGCGGAGTGGACCATGTTGGGGCGGTTGTGGCCGACGCGCTTCCAGCCATTGCGCTGGAAACCGCTTCAGGCGGAGTTTCAACCCGCCGAGGAAGGCGATTACACGCTTGTCCTCGATATTCCGCAGCCAGTCCGATCAGTGGATATTTTCGTTCGCGAACGCCTCAAATGAAGAACCGGCTGAGCACGCGCCAAGCCATAACGAGAGCCGTCACCGCCAGCGTGGTTCCCCCAAGCAACAGCGAGATCACTACGATGTCCCACAACGGCCTATATTTGTAGAGCCAGGGGAAATCCCACGAGTGCAACCCATGATAGAGCCATCGCTCGACCCACTGTGTTGAACGGTAGATCTGAACGATGCGCGCGGTCTTTGGATCGATGTAATAGCGAGTGCCGGCGGAATCGTTCGTCCTGAGGAAGATCACGGGAAGCGGAAGTTCGCGGTGACGGTCCAGGTAATAGGCGTCGTATTCATTCATCAGGCGAAGCTCCCGGATCTCGCCTGCGGTCGCGGTGGCACGCAGAATTGCGACGATCCGATCGCGGTTGAATTCCGGGAAAGGGTCGCCATCGAGAGGAATCACTTTGGTCTCGCGGCCGGATAACGTCGCCAGGTACGCCGCATGGCCGTCGAAAGAGAGCAGCTCCAGTTCTTTTACATCGGTTCTTCCGAGTTGAGCGAGGGCTGCGGCCGGCAGTTTGCGGTCGAACGCCTTCGGCTCGATGGATCCGCGCAGAAATGCCGCGAAGTCGGTCCGGGGTATTTCGGCATGAGCGCTGCTCTTCGCGGGAAAGGGGTCCATCGACAGCAGGCCGCTAAATGACCATGTGACCGCAGTTAGTCCGAAAATCAATCCAACGACCATGTGCCATCGCTTCCATTCGCGGTAGGGAATTGCGGTGGCGCGGCCGGCATATCGATAACGCCTGCCTGGAGAGTACATCCACACTCCCAAGACCAGGCCGAGCAGTGCCGTCAGCGTGCCGACGGCGGAAGCCCAAATCACAGCTTGACTCCATAGGCGCGCGAATCTTCTCAATGGCATGAAATACATCCAGTGTGGGATGGCGCCAAGCCAGGCCCAAAACCGCGTTTCACGCGTGGTGTATTGTACGACCTCTCCTGTAGACGCGGAAATATACACTTGCTCACCGTTTGGCCATGCGTATTTCCAGAGCGGTTGCCGAGCGCTGACGTTTTCCTGGGTCGTCCATTGATCGGCCTCTGTCAGTAGCTGCTTCTGGGCATCTCCAATCCGCAATCCGGTCCAGCGGCCGGCGGCGCGAGAAATCATTTCGGGAGATACTTGCAGTTGTTCGTCGCCGGAATCGGCGTAAATTAGGCGCTCGCGGCCGGCGGTGTTCAACCGATATAACGGGCGGTCATCGAATGTAATGAGTCGAACCCGGAGCGGCGGTTGCGAACTGCCGAGCTTCGCAATTGCGTCAGCGGGTGAGAGTCGAATGGAGGCGCCACTGAGCGGAAGCGAGCGATCCAGGCGATGCTGCGGGCTAACGCTCGGATAACTCCAGTACATCATCACTATGCCTGAGCTAAACCACTGCAGAAACAACAGCGAGAGCGCGACGCCCAACCAGCGATGCAGGAAGATGACGGCCTTTCGGACCGTGGTCGAGGGGCTGCGCATCGTGAAATGAGTCTGTAGCGGATAATAGCGAACGGCAACGTAACCTTTTACTCAGACGGCTGTATATTAAGATGTCTATGTCCTTATGGTCACGCGTGCGAAACGTCTTTCGTGGCGATCGGCTGAATCGCGAGATCGACGAAGAGATGGCATCCCATATCGCGGAAGCTATCGAGCGAGGCGGGAATCCCGATGAGGCGCGCCGCGCGTTCGGTTCAAAGCTGCGCTTGAGGGAAGAAAGCCGCGACATCAAACTGGCGGGCTGGCTCGACTCGTTGCGTGCGGATGCCATCTTCGGATGGCGGCAGATCCTGAAGGCAAAAGTCACTTCTGGAGCGGCGATCCTATCGCTGGCCTTTGCGATCGGTTCCTGCATGTCGGCGTTTCGGCTCATCGACGCGCTGTTACTCCGCCCGCTGCCGGTCGCCGGCGCCGATCGACTGTACTCGGTTACTTTCGAATCGCCGTCGCCCGTGGACGGCACGACAGCGAAATACGATAGCTGTTCGTATCCCATGTTCCTTCGCATGCGCGGCGATGTGAGCGAGCAGGCGGACTCCGTGGCGATCTCAATGTACGGCGGAGCTGTCGACTTAACTTACGGATCCGACCAGGACACCGAGAGAGCGAACCTGCTGTACGTGTCCGGCTCGATGTTTGCCACTTTCGGATTGCGGCCAGCGGCTGGGCGCGTGCTCACGGTGAACGACGATTCGACGCCCGGAGCTCATCCTTATGCCGTACTCTCATACGAGTATTGGACGCGGCGTTTCGGAGCCAGCCCGAAGGCCATCCATCAAGCCTTTCGAGTGGGGAACGATGTTTTCGAAATCGTCGGGGTCGCGCCGGAAGGATTCACCGGCACGGAGACCGGTTGGGAAACCGATGTGTTCGTTCCAATGGCGATGAAGAATTCTCGAATCCTGGCCAGCCTCAATAATTTCTGGCTTCGCACGCTACTGAAGCTGAAACCGGGCGTAGAACCGGGACCCATCCAGGACCGGCTGCGCGCTACATTTCGCGCGATCCAGGAGGAGAGGATCAAGGGTTTTCCAGCCCAGTCGCAGCGCGAACGCGACCACTTCTTCGCGGAAAAGTTATCGCTTGAAGCCGCATCCTCGGGGCGTTCGAATCTGCAGCGCGATTATCGCCAGGCGCTGACGATTCTGGGGCTGTTGGTAGCCCTGGTTCTGCTGATTGCCTGCGCGAACCTGGCCAACCTGATGACCGCACAGGCGGTGTCGCGGGGGCGTGAGATGGCGCTGCGCGTCTCGATCGGTGCCGGTCGCGGTCGGCTAGTGCAACTGGTTCTGGTGGAAAGCGCGTGGCTGGCGCTACTCGCGACTGCCATCGGAGGGGCCTTCGCGTGGTGGTCGGCGCCGTTCATCGCCGGCATGATCAACCCGGCCACGTACGCGGCGCGCCTGGCGCTTCCGATGGACTGGCGCGTGCTCGGCTTCGCGCTGGCGTTGGCATGTGGCGTTACGTTCCTGTTCGGACTGACTCCGGCGCTGCGGGCGTCGTCAGTTAAGCCGGCCAGCGCCTTGCGGGGCGGCGACGATCCTCATTCGCGCGGCCGGCTGATGCATTCCCTCACTGCGGTTCAAGTCGCTTTCTGTTTTGTGGTGCACCTGGCGGCGGGGCTGTTTGTGGCGACCTTCGAGCGTTTGTCGAACCAGCCGACGGGATTCTCGGCTGAGCGCATTGTGAACGTAGAAGCGGTTACAAGCCACCCTCAATCTCCGGTCCTGTGGGAGCAGGTAGCGGACGACTTGCGCTCGGTCCCCGGCGTCGAGAAAGTGGCGCTGATCGGATGGCCGCTGATGAGCGGCGAGAGCGCGGTGGGGAATATCTCGGTAAATGGCGGGCCTCCGAGCGAGGTTTTCGCCGATTTCGTCACAATTTCTCCGGGCTGGGTGGATCTCATGCGAATCCCGCTGCTGAGCGGCCGCGAGTTTCGTCCCGGCGATGTGTATCCGGCAGTGGCAATTGTCAATAAGCTGTTCGCAAAGCAGTATTTCAACGGCGAGGACCCTGTGGGGCGGCGATTTGACCGCGTGGAGCCGGCGGGGGGACGCTCGCAGGTTCAGATTGTGGGGTTGATTGGCGATGCCCGCTCGAGAGACCGCTTGCGCTGGCCGATCCGGCCCACCGTTTACATACCATTTCCGTCTGTCGACGCAAGCGGCCAGTTGAAACCGGCGGGACGCGGTACTTTTGTTGTCCGAACGGAGAGTGCAAATCCACTGGCTCTGGCATCGACTCTCCGCAAAGAGGTGGCGCAGTCGCGGCCCGGGTTCCGGGCGCGAGACATCCGCACACAGGCAGAGCTGAATCGGATCGATACTTTCCGGGAGCGGCTGCTGGCTTTGCTCGGCACGTTTTTCGCCGGCGTGGCGATGCTGCTCGCCGGCGTGGGCCTGTATGGGGTGCTCGATTATTCGGTCTTGCAGCGACGGCGGGAAATTGGCATTCGTGTCGCGATCGGCGCCCGGCCGGTGCACATCGCGCGGCGCATTGGCTTGGAAGGGCTTGCGACGGTGCTGCTTGGCATCATCGCGGGTTTGGGGCTCGGAATAGCGTCGGTCCGTTATGTCGCTTCGCTTTTGTACCAGGTGAAGGTCACGGATGTGCCGGTGCTGGCGGTGCCTTGCGCGACGATTCTTGGAGTGGCTCTGTTGGCGACACTACCGGCGGTAGTAAGGGCGGTCCGGGTCGATCCGGTCACGATGCTGCGTAGCGAGTGAAGGCGGGCGCTGCAGCTTTTGGATGCTAGCAGCCCGTGGCAGAAGTCTTTGAGAGCGGCATGCGCAGGCGAAACCGCCTGCGCCACCGTGACGGCTCAACAGGTTGCGAGCAAGGTGGAGCAGGCATTCCGCCTGCCCGACTTCTACCAAGGGCTGTTTGTCGCAATGTGCATGACGGTTTGAACGCATTGCGGGACGTCTCCGTCAAGCTAGTAACGACATGTCCAAACTTCTTTCGCTGGCAGCTCTGATCACTGTCGCGATTGCGCAGAACGCCGCACGCGTGGAGTTCGAAGTAGCCTCGGTGAAGCCTGTTGAGACGCGTGGCGGGCCAGGGGACATACCTCGAAACATGGATCCATCGCCGGGACGTTTCGCAATGCGCAATGTTCCGCTCCGGTACTGTCTGGAATGGGCGTACGAGCTGAAGGATTACGAGATTTCCGGACCCGACTGGATCAAGTACGAGTCACGCTACGACATCCTTGCAACTGCCCCAGGCGCAACAGAAGCGGATATGCGGCTTATGCTCCAAACCTTGCTGACGGACAGGTTTCAGATGAAGCTGCACCGTGAGACGCGCGAAATGCCGGTCTACGTGTTGGTCCGCGGAAAAGGCGCTGCGAAGCTCAAGCCGCCGACTACAGGCAAACAGCCCGTTGCGGAGAAGCTCTCGTTCTTTCAGAATCAGCCCATTTCCAGGCTGACGTTCTTGTTAACCCGAAGGTTGGATCGTCCGGTGTTGGATGAGACCGGCATAGCGGGAACGTACGACTTTACGGTGGATCTCTCGGGTCTGAATAACTTCAACAGCACGGCGGAGCTAGATGACAGCCCCTCGATCTTTACTGCGATTCAGTCTGATCTCGGGCTTAAGCTGGAATCCCGCAAGGCGCCAATATCTGTTTTGGTCATTGATAGCGTCAACCGCGTCCCCACTGGGAATTAGCGCGGCCTGTCTTACAACTCGCAGCCGGTTTGCAAACGATTGCAGAATTCCCGCATGCAGTAAGCCGAGGTACCCTGGATGAACCATGAACCGACGTGAGGCTTTGAGGACCGTGGCCACTTCGCTAGTGCCTGGAATTGCGTTCGCCGCGGAGGAGGCGCTGACGGTCGGCGGCAAACCCGTCGTGCTTCAAATTGGCAGTGTTAGCGCTTACACAGTGCGCGTGTCGATTTCGGAATTGGATGGACCGCCGGTGGTTTCCGATGGCGCGCTGGTCAAGGAGTTGTGGGGGCCAGCGCTGGTGCACATCCGCAATACTCGAACGCATTCCGTCAAATCGGGAAAGTTGAGGGTTGACTTTTCGCCTGACCCGCTCGTGGTGAGGATCGCGTCGGCTGGCGGTGCGCAAGTTCAGGAACTCAAGATTGACAAAGAGACAGGTGGGGTTTCTTTCCCGACCGGTGACGTCCCGTTGCTGGCCTTAGGCGAAGGCGGCCCGCAGTTCGACCGCCGCGGTTCCACCGACCGCATGCGAAGCGGGCAGGGTGGTTTTCAACTGCGCACCCATGGCGGCCGAGTGCCGATTCCGTTGCTGATCGGGACATCAGGTTGGGCGATCTTCTTTCACCAGCCTCAAGGAACTTTCGATTTCACCGGGCCGGAGAGCCGGTTGCTGCCTGTGGCCGGGCCCCTGCCGATCGATCTGTTTGTGATCGGCTCGCGCGAACCGAGCGTGATCATGGCTGAGTATGCAGGCCTGACAGGCTATGCGGAGTTGCCGCCCTTATGGAGCTTCGGGTATCAGCAGTCGCATCGGACGCTGGCCAGCCGCGAGGAGATTCTCGAGGAAGCCCGCACGTTCCGGGAGAAGAAGCTACCTTGCGACACTATGATTTACCTGGGCACCGGCTTCTGCCCTTCCGGCTGGAACACGAATAACGGCGAATTTGAGTTCAACCGCAAGGTTTTTCCGGATCCCAAGGCGATTTTCGACGAATTGCACCAGGAGCATTTTAAAGTTGCGCTGCACGTGGTAATCAAGGCGCGCACGATGCACGGAACCGTTCACGACGCCTGCGATGCCGGCAAGCCCGTGGAGGAACAGCCCAGTTGTTATTGGGCGAAGCATCACGACATTTTTGCGCTGGGCGTGGACGGGTGGTGGCCGGACGAGGGCGATCCTCTGGACGGTCCGTCGAGGCTGACCCGGAACCGGATGTACTGGGAGGGTCCGCAACTCGACCGTCCTAATGAGCGCCCGTTCGCGCTGCATCGCAATGGATATCCGGGGATGCAGCGCTACGGTTCGTTTCTGTGGTCGGGCGATGTTTATTCGACGTGGGAGACTCTGAAGACTCATATCCCGATCGCGATCAACTCCGGGCTCTCCGGGATTCCGTATTGGGGAACCGACATCGGCGGCTTCGTACCGACCAAGGAGTTCACGGCGGAGTTGTACCTGAGGTGGTTTCAGTTTGGGGCATTCTGTCCGCTGTTTCGGGCGCACGGGCGGACCTGGAAATTACGTCTGCCATGGGGTTGGAATACGGGCGATCCTTCGCCCGTTGAAGTGACGAATTACAACGGCGCCGCGACTCCGGACGCGAGCGAACTGCACAACGCACAAGTGGAGCCGATCTGCCGCAAGTACCTGGAACTGCGCTATCGGTTGCTGCCGTATCTGTACAGCGCGGTTCGCGAATGCACCCTTACCGGGATGCCGATCCTGCGTGCTCTGTGGCTTCATTATCCGGATGACGCGACCGCGGCCGCGCGCGGCGACGAATACCTGTGGGGTCGTGATTTGCTGGTCGCGCCCGTGGTCGAGAAAGGGGCTACGGCGCGAACCGTCTATTTGCCCCACGGCGTCTGGCATGATTTCTGGACCGGAGAACGGCATGAGGGAGGCCGGGAAATTGTTGGGACCGTTGACCTGGAAACCACGCCGCTGTATGTTCGAGCGGGCGGGATTGTACCGCTCGGGCCGGTGAAGCAATATGTGGAAGAGTCCATCGATGAGCCGGTCACGATTCAGATTTATCCGGGAGCCGATGGTTCGTTTCTCCTCTATGAAGACGACGGGAGGTCTTTCAATTACCGCCGCGGCGAATGGATGGGCGTGAAGTTGACGTGGAAGGACTCGGCTCGCGCCCTTTCGCTGCAGCTTGCGGGAAAGATGCTGCCACCGTTACGGCGCCATTATGTGGTCAGAATTGGGGACAAGACACAGGCCGTAACGTTCGAAGGCCGGGCGGTGACTGTCCGGATGTAGCTGACCGAAACACATCGCTGGCGGTAGGGGTCCAGGGAATGACGTGGAAACCGAACTCCAGCAGCAGAAGGTGGAGCAGCGTATCTCGCCTTCGGCGCGTGTCATCCACGAGGTGATCCTACGGCAGGGCGAGGACGAGTTGGAACGCCCGACGTCGGCGCTGGCGTGGTCGGGGCTGGCGGCGGGATTGTCGATGGGATTCTCGCTGATCGCGGAGGGATTGCTTCAATCGAAGCTGCCGAATCAACCGTGGGCGCCACTGATTTCTAAGTTCGGATACTCACTCGGCTTTCTTATTGTCATCATCGGACGCCAGCAGTTGTTTACCGAGAACACGCTGACCCCGGTCATTCCGCTCATGGAGCACAGAGACAAAAGGACCGCGGAGAATCTGCTGCGACTGTGGGGCGCAGTGCTGGCCGCGAATATCCTCGGGACTGTGTTGGTCGCCTGGGCGCTCGCTGCGACACCGGTGTTTTCCTCAGCGGTTCAGAATGCTTTCCTCGTGCTTTCGCCGCAGGCAATGGAGCCGGCCTGGGGCGAGAAAGTGCTCCGCGGGATTTTCGCCGGGTGGCTTATCGCGCTTTTGGTGTGGATTCTGGGAGCGGCTAAGGGCGAAGGCACCGGCGTCATCATCATCCTGACGTACATCATCGGTTTGGGGGGCTTCACGCACGTCATTGCAGGATCGGTGGAGTCGCAATTTCTCGTGTGGGCAGGGAAGATTTCGTGGTGGGATGCCATTGCCGGATACACCCTGCCAGCCCTGATTGGAAACACCATTGGCGGTGTTTCGATGGTGGCGGCAGTGAATCACGCACAGGCGAAGGGTCACGAAGCCGAGTAGAACTACGCTTTGGGCGTTTTCGCTGGCACATTTCTGATGACATCAAGCTGTGGAAGTGTGGACCAGGCGGTTTCGCCCGCCGGGGACTTCACAGACAACGTGCCGACGCCACCTACACAGCTTCCAGCTTTCTTAAGGATCTGCGTTACCGGACGGCGTACCTATTCGCGCGTACCACGCACGATGGCCGAATCGCGAAGCTTCGCCAGCTCGCGCCGCGCAATAGCGGCCCAGGAGCTGCTTGGATCGATCTTCAAATACGCCTTCCAGTGTTGTACCGCCTTGAGCGTCTGACCGGTGGCCTGGTACAACAACGCGGTATTGTAGTGCGCATCGGCGTAACTGGGATGTAGTTGCAATGCCGACTGGTAATGTTTCAGAGCGCCGGATCGATCGCCCTTTTCGTCAAGCAGGTTCCCAAGATTAAAATGCGCCAGCGCATAATCCGGATCTACCTGGAGAGCCTTGCGGTAATTGCGCTCCGCATCTCGCCATGCGCGGACGTTAAAGTATACCGTGCCGAGATTGACGAGGGCTCCCGGTGAGCTGGGATCCAACTCTACCGCCTTCTGATACGCCAGAATCACGTCCTCGATCGGCGCTCCGGACTGTTCCAGTTCGAGACCCCGCTCAAACCAGCGCTCCGCTTCCACGCGGCGCCGCTGCGGTGCGTTGACGGCCTGGTCGCCGGAGTGTGGAAATGCGAGCATCTTCTCGAACTCGGCGCGGTCGAAATCGAGCAGTAGTTGGCCGGACAGCGGTTCCATCTTAGAACCGGCAAATTGTACGCGAATCTTGCGGCCCTCGGGATACAACTTCAACTCGGTCAGGGGATCACGTATGCCTTGAAGTCTGCCGCGTAACGCCGTCAGCGCACGATGGATCTGGCCTGTTGAAATCTTCGCCTTCGCGAGACCCGCCAGAGTGCGCAATGCCAGCAGGTCGGAGAAAGCATACGTCTCCGCGGGCGTCACGAACGTTCTCTTTTCCCAGTTCCGCAACTGACGCTCGGAAATGCCCAGGAGACGCCGCACACCCTTGCGAGAGTAGGCCTGCGTCGCACTTGCAGTTACAACAGGCACGCAGAAAGTTTAACAGAATGGGGTGTGCCGTTCCTAGCCCTTTTTCAGCCCCGGCGCCCGGCGAGCGAGCGTGTAGAAGAGCAATCCGACGCTCAACGCGATAGCGGTGTCGCGAACTTCCACGAGCGTGCAGTTGGACAGCAGCCAAATGACGATCGCCATTCCTATAAACGCGATCGGCACGCCTCCCGGCATGAGAAACACCTTGGACGCGTGGGCTGCTTTCCGACGCATGATCGGCAGAACGCTGCAGGTTGCGAAATATGTCACGAGCCGCGAGATGGTGCTCAGCGCCACGAGATAAATAAACGTGCCTGACAGGGTAAGGGCCAGCATGACCACGACTGTCGCGAGAACTGAGGCGATTGGAGTGCGGTAGTGCGGATGAATCTCCGCCATGCGGGGCGGCAGGTCCCCGAGTTCCCCCATGGCGAATATGATGCGCGAAGCCGACAGGATGAGCACATTCAGGTTGCCGGCCAGCGACATCACGATGGCAAAGGTAATCATGGCTGCTCCGCCGGCGCCGAGAAACCGGTTGGCCGCGTCTGCCAGTGGACGCCTGGAAGCCGCGAGTTCCGGCAGCGTCCCAATGCATACCACCTGGATGAGCACGTAGAACGTCACCACGATCGCCATGCCGGTCAGCAGCGCGGCTGGGAGCGTGCGCTCGGGGTTGCGTACTTCACCGGCTGGAATCACGCCCATCTCGAACCCCGTGAAGGCGTAGACGAGCAGCAGAACCGCCTGCGCAAACGGCCGGTATGCCGGCGCGGCGGCGAGCGAGAAGCGGGCGGGATCGAGAAAGAAGAAGCCGACAATAACGAAAATCGCAAGCGGCAAGAGCTTTCCGAACACAAAGGCGTTGCTGGCGTTCGCGACCGGGCGCACACCGACGACGTTCACCACTCCCAGCAGGCTGACTACTACGGTGATGATCACTGCCCGTCCTAAGCCCGAAGCCGCACCGGGGAAGAAAAAGCCCAGATACACCGGCAGCAAGCTGCAGTTTGCGGCAAAGGAAGTAATACGGGCGATCCACACCAGCCACCCGATCGTGAACCCTGCGAGCGACCCGTAGTTCGCGCGCGCGTAAAGGTAGGGGCCTCCGCTGCCCGTGAAGCGGCTCGCCACCTCGGCAAAGCTGAGCACGATGAATGACACGCACAGGGCGCACAGGCCAAAGGCGAACAGGCTATAAGTTCCGGCCAGCGCAAAGACCTTCGAAGGAAGCCCGAAAATGCCGGCGCCGATTACGCCGTTTAGGACGACCCCAACGAGGTCCCATCGGCGGATGGATCGAGCCAGACCTGGGGCGGGCGTCGTTGGAGCCAATAGAGGAAGGTAGCACGCGTTCTGAGCCTGGATGTTATCCTATGGCTCAGAACGCCCTTGCGAACGTGGCGGAACTGGCAGACGCACCAGACTTAGGATCTGGCGCCCGAGAGGGCGTGGGAGTTCGACTCTCCCCGTTCGCACCACAATTAGAACGGAATCGGAATCGAGAGCCGGAAAACCCCCGTGTCGGAGAACTCCGCCAGGCGGCTGCTTGTGGGCTCCAATAACAGAATGTTCCCGTTCAGATCGGTTCTTAGTCCGCCCTGCATGCCACTGAGTTGCCCATTTTGAGGGCTGGAGAGAATCTGGCTCCGCGCCGTATTTCCTTGCGCCACGCTGGCCAGAATAATGACTCGTGGATTGTTGGGGCTGCTATCAGCGATTATGACCTCGTCCTTGTTCGAGGAAGTGGGGTCTTTCAGATTGGCGGCTACGCCGGTGGGATTGGCAAGCTGACCGAACACACCTATGCCTGGACCAATCTGGCTTAGCGGACTGCTTCCCTGAGCAATGCTCCTGAACACCGCAATCCGATGGTTGCCGCTGTCGGCGACCAGGATATGGTCTTGCGAATCCACCGCGACATCGAGTGGAACATTCAGTTGACCTAAAATCCCAACGGAAGGACCGATTTGTCCGGCCGTCAATAGACTGGAAACCGTGTTGTTGGCGGCATGATTGATAGTAAGGGCCGCAATGCGGTTATTGCCCATATCGAGCGCCAACAGGTGGTCGGAGGAGTCAACCGCCAGGCTGCCAGGCTGATTAAGAGGTATGTTCCCAGCGGTAGTGATTTGGGTTTGCGCCGCCGCGCCCGCGGCAATGCTGCTGAACACAACGATGCGATTGTGGCCGCCATCCGATACGAAGATATTGTCCTTAGAGTCGACTGCGATTCCTTGCGGACCATTGAAGGCCCCATAGAGACCCGGATTCAAGGTGGGGTGAGCCGCATCTGCGACCAACGAACCGTTTCTGTTGTCGAAGACCAGAACCTTGTTTGAACCGAACAACGCCACCAGAACGTGGCCCTGCGAGTCCACCGTGATCGCGCCAGTACCCACCATTAGCGTTGCGGTGGCTGAATCGCCCGCACCACCCGAGAAACTAATCGGCCCGGTGTTGTTAACGAGGATTCCGCTTCCGATGGCGGTGACGTTCACTGTCACCGTACAGGAGCCATTGATGGAAATCATTCCGCTGGTGAGCGAAACGCTGGCCGATCCGGCTACGGCTGTGGCCGTTCCGCCGCAAGTGTTGGAAAGACCGTTGGGAGTTGCCACCACGAGATTCGCCGGGAAGTTGTCAGTAAACGCCACTCCTTGAAGCCCGACCGGATTCCCGGCCGGGTTCGTGATCGAGATCGTCATCGTACTGGTCCCGTCAACGGATATACTTGCGGGCGAGAAAAATTTGATCGTAGATGGCAATGCAATTACTGTCTGCGAAACATTTCCGGAGCTGCTGATGTTGAAGTTCGTGTCCCCGTTATAGGTCGCCGTCAGGTTTTTAGGCCCAGGTGTCGCGGGCGTTATCGAGCAACTGCCTGCCCCGCTATTGAGCGTGATCGTGCAAGTCTCAACTCCGTCGCTGATGGTTACTGTTCCGGTTGGAGTTCCCGAGCCTGGCGCCGTCGCCGCGACCGTTGCGCCGACGGTGACAGCTGTATTCACGCCGGAGGGATTGGGGGTATGAGTTGTGATGTTTGTGACTGTGTCGCTTTTGTTCACCGTCAGTGACGCCGTATTGCTGGCCCCGGCGTGAACCCCATCAGGCGAAGTGGCATAACTGCCGGTAATGGTGTGCGGACTGGTAGCCACATTTGCCGGCGTCACCGTCGCAGTACAAGTCGAAGCGGTGGACGAAATGGGAGCGAGACCGCATGTGCCAGCAATGTTGTCGGTGGCTTCCGAAGAAGAAACCGTCACCACTCCGAGCGGGTCGAATGAGGGGGCGTACAACTCGGCGTCCGAAACGGCCGAAGGGCCTGTGGTCACGCCAATAACCAATACATCCCCATTGTTCAGCAGGACAGGCAGCAACCCGTTGTCGGACTGCTGCAGGCTGCCGGTTGGGTAGAACCGGTCCGCCAGCGGATCGTAGAGCTCCACCACCTGGCTCGTTGTCCCTCCCGCCAGAAGAATCATGCCATTCGGCAAGGGCAGGGCCGAACCATTCGCGCGCGCTTGCGCCATGGAATGGCTACTCGGAGCGAAGGTGTTGGCCATGGGATCGTAGAGATCGGCGCTGGCGAGCGCGCCGGCGGAGTTTTGACCACCTGCAACCAGCACGTTGCCGTTCGATAGCAAGGCGGTTTCCGGCTGCCACCGTCCGGCGCTGAGGCTGGAGTTGGGTCCCGTAATAAGCGTGAAAGTCCCCGCGCCGCTGTTGCCGGCTGGATCGAAAAGTTCGGCATTATTCAGCGCGCCGTCGGCGGCGCCGCTGCCCGATCCACCCACAATCAACACCGTCCCATTCTGCAACAGAGTAGCCGAATGGCCTGTGCGTGCGAGATTCAAATTGCCTGTTGCAGTGAAAGTGCTGGTTGCGGGATCGTACAACTCTGCGCTATTCAGAATACCGATGCTATTCTCTCCTCCGGCCAACAATACCTTCCCGTTAGGTAGTAATGTAGCCGTCGCCCCCAATCGCGCGTCGCTGGGGATCATTGTGAACTGCCCCGTAGCCGGATTGTATAATTCTACCAGGGGTACCGCGCCAGATGGAGTTCCATCGGAAGAACCTCCAGCGATTAAGACCTGGCCATTCGGCAGCAGCACCGCTACGCCGCCGATGCGAGTAGCATTTGGAAGGCCCGTCGGGCTGAAGGTGCCATTAGAGGCGCTGTAAACCTCCGCGTTTCCAAGCGGTGCGCCGCCAGTGACTAACACCAATCCGTCCGTGAAAAGAGTTGCCGTAGCGCCATCGCGCCTGATCACGGGAGCACCTGTCGGCGTGAACGTAGCGGCCGTGCCGGGAGGCACTGTGCCACTATCGGTAACTGTCGCCGTTGCGGTGCTGGACTGGCCCACGACAACATTCGTAGGGTTTACAACCACACCCGCTGTCGTCATGCGCGGGTTTACGCTCACAATGGCACGCTTCTGAATGGGATTGCCGGAATCAATGGATCTGCTTCCCCTGTGCGTGGCATCGCCCCCGTAAACCGCGGTGATCGTGTGTGTTCCTGCCGAGAGCACCGAGGTGGGATAGGTGACGGTAAGGTCATTGATAATGCCGGTCAATTTCACGGCGGCGAGCGGCGCGGAGCCGTCGAAGAAAACCACTAAGCCACTGGGAAAACCTGCAGCCGTCGACACAACGGCCGTGAGTGTGATGTTGTCGCCTAGCGTGATCGCGGCAGCCGATGCGGCGACCTCTGTTGAAGTCGGTGAGCCTCCGGCGGAACCGGCGTAGCCGGTTGACGCCAGAAGTATAGCAACCCAAGCCCCATATCCAAACCGCCGCATAAGCACAGCCCCTCCAGGAACGGATTGAAGTCCGTTTTCGAATTCTGAAGCTCCATTATAAGGGCCGGGATGCTCTCCCGCAAAGCTAAAACGTAACCGAGGTCACAAACAACAACTTCCCGGCATCGGAAAACTCCAGTAAGTGACCGTTCCCCGGATCGAGCAGCAGAATGTTCCCAGCCGCGTTAGTGGCGATGCCTCCCGTGATAGCGGTCAGGGGTCCGGTGTTGGTATTGGAAGTGATCGATCCGTGGGGCGTTGCACCGGCTGCTATCGGGTTAAACATCGCGATGCGCGCGTTACCGCTGTCCACCACCAGGACCTCGTCCTTCGCCGCGGCATTGGGATCTTTCAGGTTCACCGCCACACCCGTAGGCGTGATCAGTTGTCCCAGAAATCCCACCTGTGGTCCAATGGCCCCACGCGGCGTCTTGTTTGCCGCCACGCTATTGAACAAGGCGACCCGATTGTTGCCCGTGTCCGCCACCGCGATGTTGCCCGCGGAATCCACCGCCACACCCAGCGGGTTGTTCAACTGCCCCAAAGTCCCGACCGTCGGCCCGATCTGCCCGCTCGCAACCACCGTCGCGACCGCTCCGGTGGACACATGGCCCACCGTAAAGACGACAATCCGGTTGTTTTGCGTGTCCGTCACCAGCAGGTTATCTTGCGCGTCCAGTGCAAGACCCGTGGGTTGCGTTAATGCTGAGTTCAGCTGCCCGTTCAGAACCTGGCCGGTCGGCCGCGCCCCCGTTGCATAACTGCTGAACCATACCACCCGGTGATTGCCGGTATCGGAAACGAAGATATTATCCTTCGAGTCCACCGCAATTCCGTTGGGCTGACTCAGGGCTCCCAGAACTCCCGGATTCAACTGGCCTCGCAATGCCCCGCTGCTGTTATAGACAAGAACTTTGCTCGCCCCCGCCAGGGCGGCCAGGATGTTTCCTTGCGAGTCGACCGCCAGCCCGTTCGTCCCGGCATTGAGGACCGCCGAAGCACCGGCACTGTTGCCTCCGTTCGTGGACATCACCGGACCGGTGTTATTCACATACAAGCCACCGGTCGAAACCGCGACATTAGCCGTGACGGTACATGAACTGCTGGGTGCAAGTGTGACGCCGCTCAGAGAAACGGCCGTTGAACCGGCCGTTGCCGTCGCCGTGCCGCCGCACGTGTTCGATAATCCGTTGGGATTCGCCACCACCATGTTCGCGGGGAAGTTGTCCGTAAACGCCACCCCCTGCAGCGCCACCGTGTTCACGCTCGGATTCGTCAGCGTGATCGTCAACACGCTCGTTCCGTTCACCGCAATGCTGGGCGGTGAGAACGCCTTGACAGCCGAGGGCGGCCCGATCACAACCTCCGGATTCCCGGTCAATAACCCGGTGCTGCCGTTGAAGGTTGCGTTGCCACCGTAGGCCGCCGAAATCGTCCGGCTACCCGGCGCCAGCGTCGTGGTAGTGAACGTCGCCACACCGCCGCTCAATGTCCCAGTGCCGATCGTGTTGCTGCCATCGAGGAACGTCACAGTCCCGCTCGGCGTGCCTACTCCAGGCAGAACCACCGTCACGGTAGCCGTAAACGTGATCGACTGACCAAACGCCGCCGGATTCAGCGAGGACGTGACTGTCGTCATCGTGCCCGCCTTGTTCACTACCTGCGGATTCCCCGTCAGCGATCCCGCGCTGCCGTTAAAATTCCCGTCGCCGTTGTAGCTCGTAGTAATCGTGTGATTGGCGACCCCCAACGCCGAGGTCGAAAACGTCGCCACTCCTCCGCTCAACGTCCCCGTGCCAATCGAGCCGCCGCCATCCAGGAACGTCACCGTCCCGGTGGGGGTCCCCGCTCCCAGCCCTACAGCCGATACCGTGGCTGTAAACGTCACGGTCTGCCCAAACGACGATGGATTCGCCGAGGAGCTCACCGCGGTTGCTGTATTCGCCTTGTTCACTACCTGCGGATTACCCGTCAGCGATCCCGAGCTCCCGTTGAAATTCCCATCACCCAGGTAGGTGGTCGTGATCGTGTGACTACTCACGGATAGCCCCGACGTAGTGAACGTAGCTACACCTCCGCTCAGCGTCCCGGTGCCGATTGAGCCACCCCCATCCAGGAACGTAACCGTTCCGGTAGCCGTACCCCCTCCTGGAGCCACCGCCGAAATCGTCGCTGTAAACGTAACCGACTGGCCGAATACCGATGGATTCGCCGACGACGTTAAAGCGGTCGTCGAATTCGTTTTGTTGACGACTTGCGGATTGCCCGTCAGCGGTCCAATACTGCTTAAAAAGTTTCCGTCGCCTCCATAGATGGCCGTGATGGTATGATTCCCGGCGCTGAGCGTCGACGTCGTAAACGTGGCCATGCCGCTACTTAATGTCCCCGTGCCGATCGAACCCCCGGCGTCCTGGAACGTCACCGTTCCAGTGGGTGTGCCGGCTCCCGGACTGGCCGCCGCAACCGTAGCTGTAAACGTGACCGATTGCCCGAATGTCGAAGCATTGAGCGATGAAGTCACTGCCGTCGTGGTGTTCGCCCTGCCCACCACCTGCGGATTCCCCGTCAGCGATCCCGCGCTGGTGTTGAAATTTGCATCACCGCCGTAGGACGTCGTGATCGTATGACTGGCCACTGAGAGCGCTGCTGTGCTAAACGTCGCTACGCCCCCGCTCAGCGTCCCCGTGCCAATCGAGCCGCCACCGTCGAGGAACGTCACCGTTCCGGTCGGCGTACCCGACCCGGGCCCCGCTGCCGAAACCGTCGCCGTGAACGTCACCGATTGCCCGAACACCGACGGATTCACCGACGAAGTTACAGTCGTCGACGTGCCGTCTGTACTGACCACTTGCGGATTCCCCGTGAGCGACCCATTGCTGCTGTTGAAGTTCCCGTCGCCACCATAGCTCGTCGTGATCGTGTGATTGCCTACCGCCAGCGCCGATGTCGTGAACGTCGCCACGCCCCCGCTCAGCGTCCCCGTTCCAATCGAGTTGCCACCGTCCAGGAACGTCACCGTTCCGGTCGGCGTACCCGAACCGAGCCCCGCTGCCGAAACCGTCGCCGTGAACGTCACTGATTGACCGAAGACCGATGGGTTCGCCGATGACGTCAACGTTGTCGTCGTATCCGACTTGTTGACCACCTGCGGATTGCCGGTTAGCGAGCCCATGCTGCTGTTGTAATTGCTATTGCCTGGGTACGTCGTCGTGATGGTATGGTTGCCCACCGCCAGCACCGAGGTCGTGAACGTCGCCACGCCTCCGCTCAGCGTTCCGGTGCCAATCGGATTGCCCGCGTCCAGGAACGTCACTGTTCCGGTCGGCGAACCCGAGCCGGGCGCCACGGCCGAAACCGTCGCTGTGAAGGTGACCGATTGCCCGAACACCGACGGATTCGCTGAAGAAGTGACCGCTGTGGTCGTGTTGGCCTGGTTCACCGTCAAGGATGCAGTATTATTGCTTCCCGAGTGCGCTGCATCGGCAGGATAGGCGCCTGTAATGGTGTGAGGACTGGTGGCCACGTTCACCGGCGTTACGGTCGACGTGCAAGTCGAAGCCGTGCTCGTGCTCGGAGTGAGCGTGCACGCCCCGGTAATGCCGTCGGTTGCCTCCGATGATGTCACCGCGACCGTCCCCAGCGGGTTAAACGAAGGGCTGTACAACCCCGCATCCGATGCCGGCGTAGCGGCGGTGGTCAGGCCGACGACGAGCACCTGGCCGTTGTTTAGCAATGTGGAAACGAGGCCGCTGTCGGACTGCTGGAGGCTGCCCGTGCTGTCGAATGTGTCGCTATCGGCGTCGTAAAGATCAACGGCCTGGCTAGTCGTTCCGCCGGCGAGCAAGACCATTCCGCTCGGAAGCAAGATCGCCGAACCATTGGCGCGCGCCTGCGCCATCTGATGAGTGCTCGGCGTAAACGTATTGGCCACCGGATCATAAAGATCGGCGCTGGTCAAAGCCCCGCCCGAATTCTGCCCGCCGGCTACCAGCACCTTGCCGCTCAGCAACAGTGCCGCTTCCGGTTGCCAGCGTCCCGCTGCCAACGTCGAGTTGGCGCCGATAATGGCCGTGAACGTTCCCGCCCCGGCATTACCGGCCGGATCGAAAACTTCGGCGCTGTTCAGCGCACCGTTGGCCGTGCCGTCGCTCGATCCGCCGGCGACCAGGACCTTCCCGGTGCCGAGCAGTTTTGCCGAGGCGCCGGTCCGCGCCGTGTTCAAGTTGCCCGTTGCAGTGAACGTGTCGGTTGCAGGATCGTACAACTCGGCGCTATTGAGCACGCCTCCGGAGTTGGCACCTCCGGTCAACAACACCTTTCCCGAGTTGAGCAGCGTGGCTGTGAATCCAAACCGTGCCGCCGTCATGAGATGGCTGGTCGTCGTGAACGTTCCCGCAACCGGGTCGAAGAGTTCCGCTGTATTGATTGCACCGGCAGCGGTTCCGTTGCTCGATCCACCTGCCACCAGCACCATGCCGGTCCGCAGCAGGACAGCCCTGGCACCCGTGCGAGCTGCATTCAGATTGCCCGTCGCTGTGAAGGCGCCTCCGGAAATGCTGTAAATCTGCGCACTGTTCAGCACATTATTATTAGCGTCCGTGCCACCGGCAACCAGCACCATACCATCGGCAAACAGCGTCGAGGTAAAGCCCGTTCGGCCGGGTGTTGGCGCGCCGGTTGTCTGGAACGTATCGGGGGTACCCGGAGGCACGGAACCGCTGTCAGTTACAGTGACCGTTGCCGTGCTCGACTGACCCACTACTACTGTAGTCGGGTTGAGAACGAGGCCCGTCGTACTCGTCCGCAGGTTTACCGTCTCACTGATTGAGGCTGACGTGCTTGGGGCAAAGGATCCCGAACTCTGATGCACGGCGGTTATCGAATGTGGCGACCCGGCGGCTGACAACAGCGAGGTCGTAATACTAGCCTGGTCGTTGCCGGGAACACCGTTCAGCGTTGCACTGCCCAGCGGGGTATTCCCATCGAAAAATGTCACGAGGCCCGTTGGCGTTCCTGACGATGCCGACACCGTCGCCGTAAACGTGACCGTGTCGCCCAGCGTGATCGTGCCCTGCGATGGGCTCACCGTTGTCGTCGTCGGAATCTGCGTTATCTGCTGGCCTCCAGCAAGCGAACCATTGCTGGTACTGAAGTTTCCGTCGCTGTTTTGATAGATCGCTGTAACAGTGTGCGGCGATCCCTGGACCGAAAGCGTTGTGGTTGCCCCGCTGGTCGCTGTGCTCGTGTTACCGCCTCCCACCGTCAACGAAACCGGACTTCCAAAATTGGAGCCGTCCACGACGAACTGTACCGATCCAGTTGGGGCAGGTGATGTGGAAGTATTCGTCACCGTTGCCGTGAAGGTGATGGATGTGCCAAACACGGCAGGGTTCTGCGACGATGTAACACCAGTCGAAGTTGCGGCCCGGTTGACTGTTTGTCCGGCCGCAAGTGAACCGGAGTTATTGCTGAAATTCGCGTCGGTATTTACGTAACTCGCGCTCACCGTGTGAGGCGAACCCGTTACCGGGATGTTAGTGATAGCTGAACTTGTAGCAGTACTGCTGGTGCTGGTCGCGCCCGTCAATGTCACGGGCATGCCGACATTCACTCCGTCCACCGCGAACTGGATAGATCCGGTAGGCTGTGCAATCGAGCCCGCCGACGTATCGGTAACGGTAGCCGTGAACGTCACGGACTGACCAAACACGGATGGGTTTGTGGAAGAAACCACACCAACGGAGACATTAGCCGCCGTGACCGATTGGCCGGGACTAAGCGATCCGCTGCTGTTGCTGAAATTACCATCGGTATTCACATAGTTCACGCTCACTGTGTGAGGCGATCCAGTCACAGGAATAACTGCCGTCGCCTGACTCGTGGCAGTGCTGGTTGTGCTTGTGGCGCTCGTTAATGCCACGGCCGGTCCGAAGTTAGATCCGTCCACAACGAACTGTACGGTCCCCGTGGGCGACCCAGTGGAGCCCGCCGAAGTATTTGTTACTGTCGCAGTGAACGCAACAGATTGCCCGAATACCGAGGGGTTTGAATCGGAAGTTACGGCTGTCGTAGTAGTGGCGGGCGTGACGGTCTCACTCGCGGTACCGTTATTGCCGGTTCCAGCCGTGGTGTCACTGACAGTGACGCTGTTGTTCGCCGCCCCTGCCTTTGTGCCCTTCACACTGATTGAAACCATACAACTGGCGCCTGGAGCGAGGCTTGCGCCCGAGAGCGACACGGACGTGGAGCCCGCACTGCCGCCCGCTGTTCCCGTGCAGGTGGTGCTCGCAGTGCTCGCGCCGGCTAACGTGCCCGGCGCATTGCTCGGCAGTGTGTCGGTAAACGATATGGCGCTGAGTGTCTGATTCTGATTCGGGTTACTGACGGTAATCGTTAGGCCTGTGGTGGCGCCGAACGGAATAGAGGATTGATCGAACGCCTTCGAAATGTGCGGCGGATTGATTACATTCAAGGTGTCGCTGGCCGTGTTGCCATTTCCGGCATCAGAGGAGTCAAGCGTCACACTGTTGGAATAGATATTGTCAACCGCGCTCTGCACGTCCACCTTGACGCTGCAAGTGCCGATCGGGAGGCTGCTGTTGGCGTAGCTGATCGTGCCGGAGCCCGCGCTCGCCGTCGCCGTTGGGCCACAAGTATTCACAACGTTCGGCGTGCTGGCGACAACCAGACTGCCCGGAACCGTCCCCACGTTGGCCGGCAGATTATCCGTAAAGCTGGAGTCGACGGGAATGACATTCGGGTTTGTTAATGAGAATGTGATCGTGCTGGCCGTAGTGCCCAAGCCGCCAGTGGTCTGAATTGTTTTCGGACTAAAGGTCTTTGTGATTGAGGGCGGCTGTAAGACATCAATCGCGGCATTTACCGTGCCGGTGCTGGCGGCGCCGAGACTCGAGGAATTCGCCGTGTAGGTAAATGTGGTCGCGCCTGTAACGGCTATTTTGAAAACTTGAGTCGCGGGGCTGCTATTGTATCCGGCTACACTGACGCCCGAGATTCTCACGTACTCACCACTACTGAAGCCGTGTGCTCCGACCGTCGTGATCGTGGCCGTGGTACCGGATTCCGTCGCGCTAGCGATGAGATTCGAATTAACAGGAACGACCGCGGCATCCACCGTCGCATTCGCCGTACCGAACCCGGACGTTCCACCGGCATTGAATGTAGCTGTCGCCGTGGGCACCGGGTTGCCAAGTGTCTCCGGCTGTGCTTGCGGTATGACCCCCAGCACCGCCCCATCGAACGTCACAGGCAGGCCGACGATCTCGTCGAGATTGCCGCTGAGCGCAGCACCGTTGCCGTGATTGTCCTTGCTCATATCGGCGGTGAGAGTTGAGGGTTGATTGATGCGGATCTTCTGAGCGCTTCCGGTGTGGGTCAGGACGATGAAGGGATCAAACGTCGTAGAACCGCTATTGAGGCTGCTTATGGTGGCGTGCGGTGCGTTCGTCCCCCACCAATTATTCGTTGCCGTTACCGAACCTGTATCGGACGTGAGATTGTTAGCGGTGCCACTGGGTGCAGTGTTACTCGCGAATCTCGAGAAACTGATGGTTAGAGCGCCGCCGTTGTCTCCGTGGAATACACCGCCGCCGTTCGCTGTTGCCGAATTCTGAATTATCTTCACCTTCGAGAGGGAACTCGAAAACGGCGAAGATGAATTGTCGAAGATCCCACCTCCGTTGTTGCCCGAGGTGTTGCCGCTGATCACACTTCCCTGATCCACAGTCAGCTTGGCTGCGTTCCATATGCCACCGCCGTCGCTGGCTGCGGTATTGTTCGAGATCGTCGTTGAGTGGATTTGGGTGGTTCCCTGCGTGATCGCCGAACCACCCGCACCCTGAATCCGAATTCCGCCACCAACCGGCGCTGTGGCGCCGGGCTGACTGGGATTGGTATTGACCATGTTCTGAGTAACCGTGGAACCTGTCATCGTCATACTGGAGGCGTCGTCGAGAAACCCGCCGCCACCGTTCCCAGCAATCCCATTAGCTGTACTAGGTTGATTGACGTTATCTGAAATGGTGCAATTTGAAAAGGTCGCCGTCACTCCCGACCCATCATTGGTGTTGAAGATTGCAAATCCAGCGCCCTGTCCTTCGGTAAGCGTATTGTTGGTGAGGGTCACGTTCATGACCGTGAGCGTTGCAGTCGCGTTCGCGCCGGTGTCAAATTCGAAAGCCCCTCCATCGCCATCAAAGCCCCCCTCGTCACCGCGATTAAAGCCGTTTTGGATCGTTAGATTGGATACGCTTACCGTTGCGTTGGTAAAGACGGTGACATCCTGATTGAACGCAAACACCTTATCCACACCATTAGGAGGGCCTGGATTTACACCGGTCGTACCCGCCTGAATAATCGTGGTGGCTTGCCCCGAACCGATGATGTTCACAGTGACTGCGGTTTGGTTCGCCGGCCCGACCGCTAACATGCCGGTCGAGCCGTCGTAAACGCCGGCCGATCTTGCCCGGGTTAGCGTGTAAGTCCCGTTCGGCACCATGATGTTGTAGACCGCAGGAGTAGTAGCTGCATTCACTTCGACTATCGCTTCCCGCAGGCTGCATGCGTTGGGGGTAGCGTTTGCGCAGGCATTGGCAGTCAGGGTATCGGAGGTTGTATTTACGTTGAACGTTGGATCCGGCAGGGGCGCCATCACGGCTGGTCTCAACTCGCCCTTGCTCAGAGCCACCACACCCGGACGAGCATCAACATTGACGCGCACAGGCAATGCGGCTACGACCGGACCGGCCAAGGGTCGCACGGCAATCTCGCCTCGCGTGAATGTTGTGTCACCTGTCTTAGGGTCAGGGTGTGAAATCACCGTCATCTGACCTGCGAAGGAGTTGAGCACCATGATGTCATCCAACGCTCGGGAGGAAATCCGGGTACGGAGGAGCACAGGTGGTGCATCGTCGCTCGGTGGCGCGATCGAGGAAAAACCTTCCACAATCATCCACCCTCTGTCGGGAACGGACGAAGGCAGGAATGGATGGGGCCGGCCGTTGCGCCTCGCGAGCCGGATCGCCTTAAGTTCGTCGACAGTAAACGTGCGAGGATCGAACTGTCCGTGCACTGCAATTTGTACGCTGCCGTCGGAAGCGAGCAGGGCCATTTGTAACCCTGGATATCGGTCAGTCACGAACGATCCCAACGCTAACCCTACGGCGGTAATTGGCAGGGACAGGGGCTGTAATTCCCCCGATGCGGAGTGAAGGATGGAGACCTCTCCACCCGAAACAACCACGGCATCCGTTCCTCTGCCTTGGAGGTTGCCTAATGCGATGTTTGTTACCGCGCCCCGGAGTGGATACGTCGCAGGCGTCCCGAGGCCATCGTGTGTAGGAGTATAGACGAGCAGGGCCGACGAATTACCGTTGGAGACGCCCACAATCAGGGAGTCAAACTCCGAAGACCTGCCGAATGGACCCACCGCAAGCGCAGTAGCGACCCCGGGAAGTTCAACGGGTTGGGGAGTTGCAAAACCACCTTTACCATTGCCGGCCAGAACATACATCGTGTGGCCGCCCTTCGACCCGATCACAAGATCTCTGAATCCCCCCGCGATGAGGTTGCCGGCGGCGATGAAATCCGGCCTTACAGGCACTCGCAAAGTCCGGGAATCCGTCAGAAAAGGCGAAGGAAATTCCCCTCTGCCGATCGCCTGAAACGACTCTTCACTTTGGGGGGCAAACGCATCCAGGTTTCCCCGCAGTATGGCGATGCGGCCGCCGTCAGCAGTCGCGTACCCGACTGCGAGATCGCTCACCCCATCGCGATCGAAGTCCTCGCTCACCAGGGAGAGAGGTTGCGTCGCGCCAGCGCCGAACGCGCTGACAATCGCATTGGACCCTTGGTGGCGCACCTCCAGCCGCTTGGCTTCACCCAGTCGAATTAGATTCGACGTGGCGGCTTCGACCACTCCTGGATGAATGCTTCTATCGCAGAGCTGCCAACCACCAAACGCCGCAAGGCACACACCCGCGGCAACTGCCAACTTTCGATCGACCATACACTACCCCCAAATCGTGCGAAATCGTACCAAAACAAGTGGAATTCGCCTAGATTTTTGACCGATTTCTAATCACCGATTCCAACACTCGATGTGATCTAATCGAGTATACCTTCAGTGCTGAACGAGTTCAATGGAATTGTGAAGCGTATTACTATTGAATGCAGTAACCATGCGGCGAGGAGAATCTGTGCATGAGCTGGATTGACGAAATCTGCCTCTCTTGCGGAGTGTGTTGCACAACGTTGTCGAAGGTCACAATCACGGAAGATGACCTTCAACGGCTCATACGAGGTTACGCCCTGACCCGTGAGCAGGCAGGACGACTCGTGTACCGCCGGGAGTCCGAGTTCAGGATTCTGATGGACAAAACAGCCACGTGCCCGGCGCTCTCGGCTCAAAAGGGGCACTATCGCTGTAACGCCTACGAGCACCGGCCCACGATCTGCCGCACTTATGAGTGCTTTATCCTTGAGTTCGCCAAAGAATGGATCCAGCGACGGCGCGAAAACAGTCCGGTAGAGGAGCGCAATCACTTTCATTCCGCGCAGTCCGAAGCAGAGCTTCGCGAGCAGGTTGATCATTCGATCCGAAGAATGAGGCAAGACTATCTCGAATCGTGCCTCACCAATCAGAATAACCGCGATTTCCGGCGCCCTGACTATCTCCCGGAACTCCTCAAGGTTCTTTCGGGCTGCGATTTCGACCACAGCTTTCCGCCCTCGGAACAGGATCGGGAGTGTCAAGAACGCGCTGGAAACACACCCTGAAGGGCAATGATAAACGTCAGCCCGAGATATGGCTGCAAGTTGTTGTGAGGCAAGTTGCCGCCAGCTATTGACAGTGCAAACGGATTCATCTGTACATTGCTGGCAGGAACGCTCGGGGCATAGGCACCGGGGTCGCCTTTGAGTCCGGATCCCCAAGTATGAGACGCGGGACTCGCCTGGCCGCCGGTCGTGCCCGCCTGAGCTGTATGTGGATGCGCCGGCATCTCAGTTTGAAGCAGAGTCACAGTTGGTTCGCCAGCAGTCTCGCCCAGGTCGCGTACGCTGAGTCCAGGGCCCTGTCCTGCCTGCATTGGTGCACAACCCTGAAGATTGGGGAGCGCGAAATTGCTCTTGCCATCACCACCATAGGTAGTCCCAAGAAGCGAAAACAGAGCGGTGTTTTGGCTGAGGGGCAGCAATTGGCCATCACACTGTGCCCACCCAGTGGGCGCAAAATTTCCAGTGAAGATTCTGATTTCGGCGACGAACGGATCCATGGTAGTCTCCTTAGTTTTGACTGGGAAAAATTCCCTGTAATGCGATGACGAAACTCAGAACCAGGTAGGGAGACATGTTTTCGTGCGGTTGATTGCCTCCTACTGGCAGGATCGACGCCGGATTCATAGATACATTTTGGGTGCTATTGTACGGCTTCGAACCAGAGCCTCCCCATAGATCGCCTGCGGCGCTCGGTTTTGCCGCATTGGCGGGATTGCCGACCGGCACATGGTTGTGCGCGGGAAGTTCGCCGATGTTGAGTGTGTGCGTCGTCTCCCCCCCCCTCTCCCCGAGGCTGATCCCGCTGCCGACGTGCATGGGCGTCCGACCCCGCAGATCCGGCAATGCAAAAGTCGTCTGTCCGTTACCGCCGTACGTGGTACCTAGAATCGAAAACAGCGCCTGGTTCTGGTTGATAGGGAGAAGTTGCCCATTACAGAAAGCCCAACCTTTAGGTGCGAAGTTGAAACTCACGATCTTGATCTCGCCGAGAAAAGGGGTCGCCATTGAATGCTCCTTTAGAAGAACAGACTATACGGTTGTTATGTCTGGGTCGGAAAAACGCCAAAAAGCGAAATGATGAAATTGATAACCAAAAAAGGAATCATGTTGTCGTGGGGTTGCGATCCGCCTGCCGAGCCGATGGCCGCGGGATCCATATTCACGCTTGGAGCGCTCGACGAGAAGTTATCAAGGCTGGACTGCGACCAGAAACTTCCTGACGGGTTGGACGAATTACCGCCTTGCGAGTTTACAAAAGCTAGCGGCACGTGACTGTGCGCGGGAATCTGGCTGGTAGTGAGTGTTACTGACTCCGCCCCACCAGACTGTCCAATGACAAAGCTGCTGAAATCCTGGTGCACGGGTACGCGGCTCTGGAGATCAGGCAGCTTAAACGTCTCCTGTCCATCGCCGCCATATGTCGTGCCGATAAGGTTGAAAAGAACGTCGTTCTCGCTGATCGGTATCGTCTGGCCCTGGCACAACGCCCATCCTACAGGCGCGAAGTTTCCCGCAAACATCCGAATCTCACCCACATATGGACTTGACATCCGGTTCCTCCCGAGGACATTAGGCCCTCATTTCCACTAGATCTGGTAAATTGGCCTTGGCCAGCTTATCACGTTCCAACCTATCTCTCAAGAACTTTCTTCATTTACACCACTTAGCGTTCACTCTCTCGCTAGCGTGACCCCGGAAAGCGCTTCTGAGTCGAGCCTGAACCGTAAGGTTCAGTACCCTAACCCGGACGGGCGCTTGACGACTCGGCAATGGTGGGTATACCATCGCGTCAGCCGTGTCGGACCGGTAACACCTGCCGTGTTGGGGACACAGTCACAGAGGAGAAAGTTCGATGGCCGTTTCCAGGCGGTATGTAATCCGGCTCAGCCAGGCGCTGTTGGCCGGCATTGTGGGTTCGCAAGAGATGTTTGGCGCCGAAGGGGAGTCAACCTCCGGCTGGGGCTCAGGACGATCGTCCCTGTTCTCGAGAGGAACGTTTACTCCGCTCGTGAATGGCGGATTCGCCGTACGCCTGCAATCGGGCGGAACGACCTGGTTGACCTTGTTAGCGGTCGAGGATCGAACCTGGAAGCCTCCCGCTTATCAGCCGGCGATGGTCATTCCGAGTTATCTAAAGCTCACTGCACCGCGCCAACTGGACACGTTCGCGCTCCGTTTTTCAGGATCCGGAGAGCCGCTTCCACAAGGCACCTACGTTCTCGATAATCCCTCAACCGGCCGATTCGAGCTTTTCCTGGTGCCTTCCCAAAGCTCGACATATACGGCTATCATCAACCGTCTTCCGGCGGCCCTGCCTAGCCGGTAGTGCCAGGGTGGCGCTCCAGGAGCAGCTGAAAACCGTCGACCGAGGCGACCTCGAATCCCAGCCTTTGAAACAGGCGTACCGACGGGTTGAAGCTTTCGACGTAAATCGTCACCATCTTGTTCTTGGTATTGGCCTCGTCCAGAATACCTCTCAGCACGCAGCTGCCAAAACCCGAGTGACGAAATCGCGGTGCGACCGTAATGTCGAGAATGTGCAAGCGATCCGCGAGACGATCGAGGTACAGTCGACCCACCGGGACGCCATCGGCACAGATGAGCTGATGCTCGGCACCGGGATGAGTTGATTTATAGCCGCGCTTCTGAGCGTCGAATTGCATCTGAAGGAACGCCTGTTTCTGGGTGTCGGTCCATGGAACCTGTGACAATTCGGCTTCTCTCGTACTCGCATAAAGCTCAAACAGAAACGGATCGTCGGTTTCGCAGACGCTTTGTAGCGAGATTGTCATGAAAGTGGGTTGAAATAGACTAACGGCGGAATCTGTTGATAACTGCCTGGTAAGTCATACCCTCGCCGTCCGGGCCCAATGGGACTAAGAACAGGCTAAGCGAACCAAGTTGTCCGTGCTCGAGCGGGTAGATTCGTTGTGGCAAACAGGGAGACAATGGTCCCCGAAATAGCAACACGAATTGCTCCAGCCGCGGTGAGTCGTTCCTTTCAGACACCTCGATCAACGTCATCGCCAGCGGTTCTGGTCCATTGGTCTGTAATTGAAACGACGTGTTTAGCTGCTCGGAGAAGTCCTTGCTATGAAGATGTTCGATCATTGGGCGGGTGCGTCTTCAGAAGTTGTTTCGTTGTATTCCATTTCACTATACATCGCGTCCGAGCTCTTAACTGCGAATCCAAGGCGAAAGTAGAGCCGAATCGCACGATTGTTGTGAAAGACACTCAGGCGTAGTGCATGTTTGGATTCAACCGATTCCTGAATCAACCTTGAAATCAGGAAGGTACCGATGCCTTGTGCACGATATTCCGTCAGGATCGAGATATCCACCAGGCGGATTTCGGATTCGTTCCTATTAATAATGATACTGCCTACGGGATTTCCGGCCGCGAGAACGATGCCCTCCGAGGCTAAGGGATAGGTGGCCGCGTACCCTCCTCGACGAGCGTTGAACTGCATACGCAGGAATTGCTCCTGTTGCTGGGAAGGCCATCCCCACGATTGCATCTCTTCGCGCCGGGTGCTGGCGTAACTTTCGATCAGGAAATCAAGGTCGTCGGCCGCTGCGGGCCGAATCGTTATTTCGCGTGGAGCTTGTGCGCCACGATCGACCGTTCCCGGACGGACCACGCCCGAATTGATCTCGTTCACAAAGAGATTGTACTCGATTCGCCCGCAGCAGCCCGTGGCAGAAATCTTTGAGAGCGGCATTTGCAGGCGGAACCGCCGGCGCCACTTTTATGGCTCAACAGGTTGCGAGCCAAGATGGGGCACACATTTAGCCTGCCGGCTTCAACGCAGCAGGGCGATTTCACTAAACCCAAACCATTACGTCTGTGTTCGCTGTTCCACATCCTCGGCAAACGCGCCATAAGCATTGCCGTGCCACGAGATCGTGACTAATCCATCGATCGGACAAGGATTAGCCTCCCGCGCGACCACCTCACCCGGTGGAATTACGGTTACAACGCCCGGTTGGCCCGCGACGCCGCGTTCCTGGTCAGTGTGAATCCGTACAGCGCAAAGGGAAGATAGCAGTACCTGCATGGTCTTCGTGCCTCTTTGATGAGTTGAAACATCAGTTTACCTTGACTGCACAGTCTCGACAATCGGGGCGTAACACTAGGGTTCCCTACGGCACTTATTTAACGGTAACCTGCTCCTATGCCTGCCAACCTTTACGACGAGATCTCCTATCCCACGCAGGCCCACGCCCAAACACATCCCGATCGGCTGGCCACCATGGCCACGCTTTTCGGAATGAATCCGGCTCCAGTCCAGAAGTGCCGGGTCCTGGAAATCGGCTGCGGCAACGGCTGGAATCTGATTCCGATGGCTTATGCGCTTCCCAATAGCGAGTTTCTGGGAATCGACCTGGCATCGGAGCCCATAGCCCGCGGGAACGAGGCCATTACCGCGCTAGGCCTTGCCAATATCCGCCTGGTCGCGCAAGACCTTATGGAGTTTAACGGTGCCCACGGCGAATTCGACTACATCGTCACCCACGGCCTCTATGCCTGGGTGCCCGACCCGGTTCGCGACCGCATCCTCGAGGTCAGCAAGGCCCATCTCGCGCCGCAGGGTGTTGCTTTCATCAGCTACAACGCCAACCCCGGAGGACGCATCCGGCAGCTCGTTCGCGAAATCATGCTGTACCACGCCGGCGCCATCGCTGACCCCCTGCAGCGTCTCCAGCAGGGCATCGCGTTCCTCGAATTTACGGCTAACTGCCGCACCGATCAGGACCCCTGGCTTCCCCTCGCCCGCGCCGAACTTGAAAAGCTCACTGAGCGCGTCCCCGGCGTGGTGCTCCACGACGAACTCGCCGATATTTACGAACCTGTCTACTTCAACGAATTTGCGGCACACGCCGGGCGCCACGGCTTGCAGTATCTCTCCGAAGCCATCTTCCCCGAGATGCACGCCGGATCTCTCCCCGCGGCTACCCAAAAGCGGCTGCGCGAACTCAGCGGTGGGGATTTTATGGCCTACGAGCAATACCTCGATTTCGCCAAATTCCGGAAATTCCGCCAGACGCTGCTGTGTCACTCGAACGCCGCTGTGGATCGCGTTCCGAAACCCGAGAGCTTCCGAAACCTACACATCTCCTCTCCGGTTTACCGCACCGACCCCGAACCCGGGTCCGCACCCGACGTCGTGCGCTTTCAAGGCTTCGGAGGCGCCAGCGCCAGCACGAACAATCCCATGATCAAGGCCGTGCTCGGGAAATTAATCGACGTCTTTCCGCTATCCGCCAGTTTCCAGGACCTTCTTGCTTTCGCGGACGCCGAAACATTGGCCGATCTGCTCATGAAACTGTACGGCGCCCGCCTCGCCGAACTGCACTCTCACTGCCCGCCTATCGCCCCCATGCCCGGAGAACGCCCCAAGGCAAGCGATGTCGCGCGATACCAGGCCGGCATAGGCAAATTCGTTACGACGTTGCGCCACGGGCATGTTCTCATTGAAGACGAGATAGGGCGCGGCCTCCTGCAGCTGCTCGACGGAACTCGCGATCGCGCGGCCTTACTCGATGCGCTCAAATCCGCCGGTGTCTCAGCCGGCGACCTGAACTCACAACTGGACGCCAGCCTGAAGCACCTCACCATGCTGGCCCTGCTTCTCGAACAGCCACAATCCTGAAATCGAATAAACTCGATCTAATGTCGAACCCTTATGACGCGGTAGCTTATCCCGGCTTTCCTTTCCTTCAGTCCCATCCCAGCCGGCTGTGCTCCCTCTCAACCCTGTTTGGATTGCACCCCGCTCCCATCGATCATTGCCGCGTGCTGGAACTAGGCTGCGCCGACGGTGGCAATGTTATTCCCATGGCGTTCGACCTCCGCGGAAGTGAGTTTCTCGGATTGGAACTTGCGGAAACCGCCGTCCAAAAGGCCTGCCGCCAGATCGATGCACTCAAACTCACGAATATCCGCGTCGAGCAAATGGATCTGCTCGATGTCGAGCCGGAAAAGCTCGGCGTCTTCGACTACGTCATTGCGCACGGCGTCTACTCGTGGGTTCCCGACCACGTTCGCGAAAAGCTGATGGCGATCATGAAGGCCTGCCTGGCTCCCGAAGGCATCGCGTATATCAGCTACAACGCGCTCCCCGGCTGCCGTGTCCGCCAGATGTTCCGCGACATGATGCAGTTTCACGTGCGCAACGTCACGGAACCGGAAGAGCGGATCAGCCAGTCCCAGGAGTTGATGCGATGCTTCATCGAAGCCTACTCCGGCCCGAATGAACGGCGCCTATTTCTAAAGGACGAGGCCCAGGTCATGATCGATCAGGGCCCCGTGCTGCTCTTTCACGACGAGCTCGAAGAAACCTACCATGCCATCTTCTTTCACGATTTCGTCAATCACGCGGAGCGTTACGGGTTGCAGTTTGTAGCCGAGGCGCACTATTACGACATGCAGCCCGGCCGCGTGCCCGAAGCCGTCGTCGCGCAGATCGACCAGTTCGGCGGGGGCAATCGCATCCTGCGCGACCAATATCTCGATTTCATCAAGTGCCGGACTTTCCGCCACAGCGTTCTGTGCCACGCCGGTCTGAAGGTCCTGGAAAAGCCCCAACCGGGATATGTTCGTACGCTCCACGCGGCGTCGCAAGCCGTGCCCGTTTCCGCCCACCCCAGTCTCAAGCTGGGTGTCGCCGAAGAATTCCGTGGGACACGCGGCTCAGCGGTGAAGACCGCGCACCCGCTTGCCAAAGCCGTTCTGCTCGTCCTGACCCGTGTCTGGCCTGAAACACGCAGCTTTGAGGCGATCTGCTCAGATGTGAGACAAATGCTCGGGGAAGAACCGGATCAGGACGAGATCGCGGAAATCCTGCTTGCGACCTATACCAGCGGCGTCATCGAATTTCAGGCGCGGCCGCTTCCCTGTGTCGCGGCCGTTAGCCGGCGACCGACCGCTACCGAACTGGCACGCCTGCAGGCGCGACAGGGTAAGTACATCACGACAACGCGCCACATGAGCCTCGAAGTGGACGGCGACGTGGAGCGGCACATTATCACCCTGCTCGACGGCACGCGCGACCTACCGGCACTTGCGCGCGAACTCGCACCGCTTGTGAGGCAGCCTGAAAACATCGTTGCCAAGGAGTTTGAATCGAACCTCGCGAAGCTGGCGAAGCTCGGGATGCTGGTAGCCTGAAGTCCCGGCCCTCGTGCTAAACTCAGAGTTACCTTCCTGATAACCGTTTCCAGTCCCAACGGTTGCTTACTCGATTCGTGGAGATTTGCATAACTATCTATGCATAAGAACAAGGTCCTTGCTATCGTCGAAGACCTGCTGTTTATCGTTAAGATCACCGACGCGGCCAAGCGCAGCGGGCTTGAGGTGGAAATCGTCAAGTCCGAGAAAGACGCGTTTGACAAGGCGAAAGAGCGCCCGCTGCTGATCATCATGGACCTGAACTGTAATTGTGTGCAACCGCTGCGCCTCATCAGCAAGTTGAAAGGCAACGCCGATACGAAGAGTGTCAGCCTGATCGGTTTCCTGTCGCACGTGCAAGGTGAGCTCAAGCAGAAAGCCCAGGAAGCGGGAGCCAACATGGTGATGGCGCGTTCCGCCTTCTCCCAGAACCTCCAGCAAATCCTTAAACGCCACTCCGGCAGCCTGTAACGCCGCCTTCAGGCGGTTCTCTGGAACCGGCGAAGATACCTTCTCATCTTAGGAATGACAATCTTTAAGAAACGTCCACCGGACCGTCAGAAACAAATCCAAAGTCCTTTCGTTGCTCGCCGAGAGCGGCCGTTCCTCCCGGTAGCCGCTCAGAAGCGACTGATAATCCTGCCGCCACTCCAACCGGTCTAACAATATCGCGAGGTCATACAAGAAGTACCCCTGTCCGCAATCGTCGAAATCGATAAAACGAGCCTCCCCGCGATGGAACGGGACATTATCGAACGTAAAAACGCCATGAATCAGACCGAACACGTCTTTTCCACGGCCGAGTTCGGAAGCTGCCTCGCGGAATAGTTCCGCAATCGTTTCGCATTACCCGGAGCTCAGGCGCTGTTAAATGCCGCCACCCGGCATGGTCAAAAAGCGAGCCGGCATCCCAACGAGGCCGCTCGAACCCCTGGGGAGCCGCTGAAGCACTCGAATGCCGATGCAGCCGCCCAATCTCCCGCCCCATGCGACACACATACTCCGGCGAGCGCTGCTTGCGCGCCATCCGCCCCTCGATCCAAGTCAACAGACTGCACACCCTCTCCTCAACGCGAATCAACCGTTCACCTGGGGAGCGTGCACACGAAGAACGAAACGCGACCCATCCCGAAACAGCGTCACCCCATAAATCGTGTTCGTCCGATGATGCAGCAGCTCGAGTTTTGCCTCGCCCAGTGGATAATGTGCCAACGCGACTCGGGCAACAGCCCCTGATCCCGCAACTGCTCCAACCGGCTAAGCTGCCAGAAACTCATTCGTTATCCTGAAGACAAGGGGCCCGAAGCATGTTGCACATCACCAACGGAAGCTCAGTCGAACTCAACCGCACGAACCTGGGAGCCGTCATCTACTGGAACGACGTCCTGCACGAAGGACCGGTCCCTGCGAACCTCTCGCTCGAAGACCTTAGCCGTCTCCGGGCCGGCTTTCTCTCCAACTATTTCGGCATCTCGGACGTTTCCTTCGCCGAAAGGAACCGGGACCTTAGCGCCTTCCGGGATCACGAAGAAGTCGTCCTCTGGTTCGAGCACGACCTGTACGACCAGCTCCAGCTCATTCAGCTCCTCGATTGGTTTGCCCACCAGCCCGCGCCGCTGCCGAAGCTGTCGCTGATCAATATCGATCGCTACCTGGGCCACCTCACCGCCGAGGAGTTGCTCCCCCTGTTCGAAATCCGCGTCGCGGTGACACCCGAGCAGCTCCGAACCGCCGCTCAAGCCTGGCATGCCTTCCGCTCTCCCGAACCCACCGAGCTCGCAGATTTCGTGGGTCGAGGCACGACGGTCCTGCCGTTTCTCAACCGAGCGTTGCAGCGTCACCTGGAGCAATTCCCTGCCCTCCAAAACGGCACCTCGCGGACCGAACGCCAGATCCTGCATCTCGTCTCGAGCGGCCACCGCAGCTTCCACCAACTCTTCCGCGCCGACCAGCAAATGGAAGACGCCATCTTTATGGGCGACACGACTTTCCGCTGTTACCTCCGCGGCCTCGCCCAAGCGCGCCGGCCACTTCTGCAGGAATCCGAAGCCGGCTACGAAATGACGGCTTTCGGGCGTGCGGTTCTCGACAATGCCGAAGATCATGTACGCGCCAACGGAATCAATCGCTGGCTAGGCGGAGTGCATCTCTGCGAAGGCGCGCCGGTCTGGCGGTGGGATGCAGACCATCAACGGCTCGTCCCCTGAGCCGTTAATTTCCAAAGCTGCCGTAGATCCTCAAGGTTCCTGACGGCCTGCACGATCTCTGAACAGCGCTCCTCCCCGACAACCGGTCCGGCGAGCGTTTGAAACTTCGCAATCAGCTCATCCCAATTCAGAGGGTTTTCCGGATCCCCCTTCGGATGGCTCATCCAATGTTCAAAATGAGACCCGTTGATCATCGAAACCTCGACGCGCGTTCCCCACTCCGCCGGATAATTCTTGTCGATGCGGGTATCTTTTTCGAGCACCACTTTCCCCATGAACGCACGAGTCTCCGGAGACCGGATGTTCGCTTCGGAGAACTCGTCGAGGCCCGCCTTCCGGCGCACAATCGCTGTCGCCGCCCCGAAAGGCATGGAGAACTGAGCGTCCACAATTGACGCCGGGTTGTATTTGCGCTCCTTGGGCTCGCATACCAGCGGCCAACCCGCCTCCAGTACCGCAACCCTCACAGACCGAACCTGGTCCGGACGCAGATCATGCGTCTCAGCGAGGTAAATCAAGGCATCGATCGGGGTCTGCATGTAGCGGCAGCACGCGTACGGCTTGACGCTGGTACGCAGAATTTCGAACGTCTCACCTAGACCCGCGGTCACGCGCTCCGGCTTCGGCCGCTGCGAATAGGCGAACAAAAAGCCATCCCTCCCGGCCAGAATGCTAGCTGGCCCAAAGAACCCCTCCGCGGAAAGGACTGCAGCCGTGATTCCATTCTTCGCAGCCAGGCCGGGATGCAGCCGCTTGGTCCAGGCCCCATCGGCGAGAAACTCCATCGATCCCGCCGCCATGCTCCCGGCAATCCCGACGGCCGACAGCATATTTTCTTTCGGCATCCCCAGAAGCTTAGCAGCGGTGACGGTTGCCCCAAAAACGCCGCATGTCGCCGTGGGATGAAATCCCTGCTTGTAGTGGAGTTTCGGCTGCAGCGCCATTCCCAGACGCGTGATCATTTCATAACCCGCGACAACCGAAATCAGAAACGCCTTCGGATCGACGTCCAACCGCTCTGACAGCGCGATTGCCGTCGGAAATATCACGACGCCTGGATGCAGCGAACTGGCCTGGTGCGTATCGTCCAATTCCACGGCATGCGCCGCGCAACCGTTGGCCATCGCTGCGTATTCCGCAGGCGATCGCTGCGCGGTGCCGATCACGGTGCACGAACCGCCCACCGCGAAGCGCTCGGCCATGCGGTACACAGCCTGAGAAGAATCCGACAGCGAACCCCGAATCGCAACCCCAAGGTGATCCAGCAGCAGATACTTTACCCGGTCGATCACCTCATCGCTGAGGTCCTCCGGCTTCAGGGCCGACAAAAACTCGACAATTCTCGGAGTAATTTCATCCATGCTGTTTCGGCGCCAGGAAGCTTCTGCGCAGCACAATCACGCGCTCGCCCTTCTGGTTGAACCCGCGCGTCTCAATATGTACGATCCCGCGATCGGGTCTGCTATTCGATTCCCGCATATCCAGAACCTCGGACTCGGCATACAAGGAATCACCTGGAAAGAGCGGCTGTTCGAACCGTACAATCTCGTATCCCAGATTCGCGATCGTCTTCCCGCTGGTATCCCCCACGCTCATCCCAACCGCAATGCTGAAAATCAGCCCATCCACCACCGGACAGCGGCCCGCAAAGTTCTGATCGATAAACAGCGGATGCTGATTCATAGATAGGAGTGCAAACCAGGTGTTGTCGTGCTCCGTGATCGTCCGGCCCGGCCAGTGCTTGTAAACCGCACCGACCTCGAATTCCTCGTAATACCGTCCAAAGCCCATCAGTTCGATTCGTCGCGGTACTTCTCAATCAGCCGCCGGGCAATGATCAGCCGCTGCAGTTCGTTTGTCCCGCCGCCGATCACCACCAAGGGCGCGTCGCGATAATATCGCTCCACGGCGAAATCCTTCGAGTACCCGTTCCCACCGAGTATCCGCATCGCCTCGAAAGCAACCTCCGCCGCCGTCTCGGTTGCGAACAGCTTAGCCATGCCTGCTTCGAGATCGCACCGCTCTCCCCGATCACGCCGTTCCGCCGCCGAGTAGATCAGCAGCCGGGATGCCTCGATCTTGGTGGCCATGTCCGCCAGCTTGATCTGGATCGTTTGGTGCTCGCAGATCGGCTTACCGAAGGTGGTCCGCCGCTGCGCGTATCGGATCGCCTCTTCAAACGCCGCCCGTGCAACCCCAAGCCCGCGAGCCGCAACGTTGAGCCGCTCCGCCTCGAGGCCGGTCATGACCTGCTTAAACCCCTGCCCTTCGAGCCCGCCGATCAAATTCTCCGCGGGAACCCGGAAATCCTGAAAATGCAATTCGCACGTCTCGACGCTTTTATACCCGAGCTTGTCGATGTCGCGGCTGACCGTCAAGCCCGGCGCACCCTTCTCGATCACGAAAGCGCTCATCCCGGCATGGGCCGGCCGCGCCGACGCATCCGTCTTCGCGAGTAACAGGAACGTGTCGCCATACCGAGCATTCGTGATCCACATCTTGGAACCGTTCACGATGTAGGCGTCGCCGTCTCGCCGCGCAACAGTGCTGATGTTCTGAAGATCCGTGCCTGCGTTGGGTTCCGACAGGCAGATGCCACCGCGCCGTTCGCCGCTCGCCAGCCCGGGAAGGAATTTCTGCTTCAACTCGGCCGATCCGAACCGGTTCAGCACATCACATAACACGGAGTGGGTCCCGATCACGCCCGCGAGTCCTAGCCAGCCCTTCGACAGTTCCTCGAAAATCATGGCGAATGTCGTGGTGTCGACATCGGCGCCGCCATACGCCTCGGGCACGTTCAAACCGAACAGCCCGATCTTCCGCATCTGGGCCACCAGCTCGTGCGGGTATTCGTTCCGATGCTCCAGCTCGGACGCTACCGGAACAACTTCCTTCTCCACAAACTGCCGCACTGTCTTGATAATCAACTCGCGCGTATCCAGCGCTCCAGCAGTCATGACTTGCTCCTGGGGACCACGATCTTCCGCCGCATGGTCAATACAACATCGCCGCGTTGATTGAGCCCTCGCGATTCCACAGTGACCTCGCCATCGTCCGCCTTCGCCAGCACTGTCGATTCGGAATAAAGCGTGTCGCCGTGAAAAACCGGGCCGGTATGCCGCACGTCGGAGTATTCCAGGGTCCGCTCCGCGCGGCCGCCGACATCGGCCTGGCTCATGCCGATCACGAGGGCAATCACCAAGGGTCCGACGACCAGCCGCCGGCCATGCTGCGTGCCGCTCGCATACTGCTCATCGATATGCAGAGGATGCTGATTCATGCCCATGAGACTGAACAGCGTATCGTCGAACTCCGTAATCGTGCGGCCCGGCCAGTGACGGAAAACCTGCCCGACTTCCAACTCCTCGAAGTAACGGCCGTAGCTCATGGCATCCTGCAGATCCCGCTCGCGAAAAGCTGCTCGATCTCCGCTTCGGAGTATCCAATCTCGGTCAGAATCTCGCGCCCGTGCTCGCCGGCGATGGGAGGCGGCGCCGTGATCTCTGTGGGTGTCTCCGAAAGCTCGAACGGAAGCTTCGGAACCTGAACTCTGTTCCCATTCTGCCCCGGCAAAGCCATGTCTTCGAGTTGCTGCAGTGCCAGCAACTGCGGATCGCAAAGCACCTCGTCGGCCTTCTGAATCGGGCTCACCGGAACATCGTGCTCATCGAATAGCGCGACCCAATGCGCCGTCGGCATCTCGCGGAACACTTCCTGCAGCAGCGCCTCCAACTGGTCCCGATGCTTCACTCGTAAAACATTGGTGAGAAACCGCGCATCTTCCAGCCATTCCAGCCGCTCCAAAGCCGTGCACAGGCGCCGGAACATGCGCTCATTGGAAACCCCGACCATCATTTGCCCATCCGCGGTCGTGAACGCGGAATAAGGAGCGAACGCCGTATGACTGCTGCCCTGCGGCACCGGGTTCCGCCCCGCAAACTGCCGGTAAACAAGGTGGTACGACATCAGCATGACGCCGGTCTGGAACAACGAGCTGTCAACGCGCTGCCCGCGCCCCGACTTCTGCCTTTCAATGATCGCTGCGAGGATGCCCATTGCCATCCACATCCCCGACCCCATGTCGATAACCGAAACGCCTGCGCGCGTCGGAGCGTCCGGCCCAGAACCGGTCACGCTGATGATCCCGCTGCGCCCCTGAATCAATGCATCGTAACCCGGCTTAAAGTAATCCGGCCCTCGGCTCCCATATGCCGACAACGACGCATAAATAATGGAGGGATTCACCGCTCGAATCGCCGGCTCGTCGAGCCCGAGTTCCTTCAACTTTCCGCCCCGGAAATTCTCGATGAAAACATCGCAGGACCCGGCCAGGCGCAGAATCAACTCGCGCCCCTCGGGCTTCGCGACATCGGCCGAAATCGACCGTTTCCCGCGATTCAGAACGACAAAGAACGCACCCCAATCCCCGAGATGCGGCCCCATGTGCCGGCAGTCGTCCCCACCGTCGATCCGCTCGACTTTGATGACGTCAGCGCCAAGATCCGCAAGGATCATGGTGGTCGTCGGCCCGGCGACAACCGTGCTCAAATCCAGAACGCGAATACCCGTCAGTGGAGGCGGCAAGGAGTTGAAGATACCACAGGGGACCTCCGGTCCACAAAAGTGCAGTGAGAGGAGTGACCAGCTTTGAGCCAGCCATTACCAAGTCGCGGTGACATTCCGGCATGATGCCGGATTTGAACAAGCCTGTGCCACCTTGTTTTCATCCTATCCAAGACTCGATTGACGGGAAGTCGCGGGCTAGCCTACGAGAACTTATGCCCGCAATCTCCGCAGAACTTCGCCCCCGTCGACTTCGCTCCACACTGCGGGCAAAAAGTCGGCCCCTTTTGAACAGGCTTGCCGCACTCCGGACAGAATTTCGCGCTCCCCACGTTCGCTCCGCAGTCTTTACAAAGGGTCTTGGCCTCTTCGACATTGGTGGCCGCTGTAGCGCTCGAGACGTACGCGCCCGCGCTCATGTCCACGTCCTTCACGTAGTCTGTTTGGCGGGCCTTGTCCCACAACTGCTGCCTGGCGGCCTCGGCCTTAGCCTGAGCCTGGTGCGCCGCCATTTGCTCGTCGAAATTCGGCGCGCAGTTCTCGCACTGATTGACTTTCTCGTTCCAACAAACCTCTTTGCAAACCCATATCCCGCAACGTGTGCACTGGCGGAAGTTCGGACGCGCTTCCTCCACCGCCTCGGCGAGCGCTGAATCGTGCGCCTTCCCACCTATGGAGCGCTGGACTTCGTACGCAGCGTGTCCCGCCTGGTTTCCCCACCCTCCTAAGAACGAACTCGCCGCGCTGAACAGTCCTTGCGCCATGCCCAAAGTGGATGGCTTGAACTGCGTCATGAACCCGTTGCCGCACTTATCGCAGTGAAACTTGAACTGATAACCGCGATCCGTCGAGAGATCATCGTAATTACGGACAAATTGAATGAGCGCCATACTCTTTCCGTCAGTGTATCTCGTTTACGTCGAGGGGAAACGAACAACATGAATACCGGATTCATCGGCATCGGAAGCATGGGCGGCATGCTGCTCCGATCCATTCTCCGCTCGTGCGCCATTGCCCCCGCCACCACCTACGCTGCAAACCGTTCTCCCATCCAGATCCCTGGTATTCACGTGATGGCCAGCGCCGAACTCACCGCCTGCTGCGACCTGATTTTCCTCTGCGTACACGCCACCGAGATACCCGCGGTTCTTTCGGACATCGCCTCCAGCCTCACGGCAGAGAAACTCCTGGTCACAACCAGCGCCACTATCTCCCTTCAAAAACTGGAGGACCAGGTCCCTTGCCGGGTTGCAAAACTGATCCCTTCCATCACGCAGGAAATCGGCGCGGGAATCACGCTCCTGATGTACGGTTCGCGTATGACTCCGGGCGACCGCACCCTTCTTGAGGAACTCCTCAACCGCATAAGCCAACCCATCGTGATCCCCGAATCCCTGGCGCGCCCCTCCATCGGCCTCACTTCCGGAGGTCCGGCACTAATCGCCTATCTGCTCCAATCGATGGCCGAAGAAGCCGTACGGAGTAACCCTGAGCTGTCGCCCGAGCTGGCGCGCCACATGGTCTACGAGACCGCCACCGCAACCCTGCGCCTCCTCCTCGAGGCAAACCTCTCTCCCGAGGAAATCATTCACCGCGTTGCCGTCCCGGGCGGAATGACCGCACTATCGCTGGAAGTTCTCGCCCGCCACGTTCCCCAAGCCTGGCAAACCGTCTTCCGCGAAACTGCCCAACGTCAAGCGAAAATGGACCTGTGACAAACGACGAATGGCGCCAACTCCTACGCCTTCTCCTGGCCCAACGCCTCGAATTGAACGCCATCGAGACCGCCATGGAGAACGCCTCCATCCTCACCCGCGAGCAGATCCGCGAGATCCGGACCCAGGCCGGCAACTCCGCCGCGGCCTGGAGTTCCCATGAGACCGACGACGTGCTCAAACTCTTCGCCATACACGCCTCCCCCAACGCCACGATGGCAGTGCCGGGCCAGCCCCCACAGGAACGCCCCTAACTGCACCCCCGAGTTACGATGAAATGAATGGACAACTTGAACAGCTTTGGCGCCGCGTCGACGCTGCGTGTACGCGATAGAGAGTATCGCATCTACTCACTCGAGGCGCTCGAAAAATCCCACATCGCGCCCGTGTCGAGAATCCCATACTCCATCAAAATCCTCCTCGAAAACCTTCTGCGCTTCGAAGACGGCCGGACCGTCAAGCACACCGATATCGAATACGTCGCCAAGTGGAGTGCCGGCGAGGAGGCTAAGGAAATCAATTTTCGTCCGGCGCGCATCCTGCTGCAGGACTTCACCGGTGTTCCCTGCGTCGTCGATCTGGCCGCCATGCGCGATGCCCTCAACGCCATGAACGTCGACCCCAAGCTCGCCAACCCACTCATCCCCGCTGATCTCGTCATCGACCACTCGGTTCAGGTTGACCAGTTCGGTTCGCATGAAGCCTTTGGCATCAACGCGCTGCTCGAGTTTCAACGGAACCAGGAGCGCTACGCCTTTCTCCGCTGGGGCCAGAACGCATTCCGGGATTTCCGCGTCGTGCCCCCGGACACCGGCATTGTGCACCAGGTCAATCTCGAATACCTGGCATCCGTCGTGTTTCGCGACCACAGGGCAACTCCGACGCTGGCCTATCCGGACACCGTCATGGGCACTGACTCGCACACCACCATGGTCAACGGCCTCGGTGTGGTGGGCTGGGGCGTCGGTGGCATCGAGGCAGAAGCCTGTATGCTCGGCCAGCCCATCTCCATGCTGCTGCCCCAGGTGGTCGGTTTTAAACTTAAAGGCGCTCTCCCGGCTGGCGCGACCGCCACGGACCTTGTGCTCATGGTCACGCAGATGCTCCGCAAGAAAGGTGTCGTCGGCAAGTTTGTCGAGTTCTACGGTCCCGGCGTCGCCGCCCTCAGCCTGGCCGACCGCGCCACCATCGCCAATATGGCCCCCGAGTACGGAGCCACCATCGGCTTCTTCCCCATCGACGAAAAGACCCTTGAATATCTCCATCTCTCAAACCGCCCCCCTGAACTCATTGCCCTGGTCGAAGCCTACGCCAAAGAGCAAGGACTGTTCCTGACAGAAAAATCGCCCGAGCCCTCTTACAACGACACCCTCGAACTCGAGCTCGGGAAAGTGGTCCCGTCACTCGCCGGTCCCAAACGCCCGCAAGACCGTATCGAGCTGTCCGACGTTAAGAAGAACTTCCTGTCTACCCTAGGTGAAGATCCACGAAGCGTCGTTGTCACGTTCAACGGCCACGCCGAGGCAATTCAGGACGGATCGGTGGTCATCGCGGCGATCACAAGCTGCACCAACACGTCGAATCCTTCCGTGATGGTGGCCGCCGGTCTCCTGGCCAAAAAGGCGGCCGAAAAAGGTCTGAAGCCGAAGCCCTGGGTGAAGACCAGCCTCGCGCCGGGTTCCAAAGTGGTTTTCGACTATCTCACCGACGCGGGCTTGATGATCTACCTGGAACAACTGAATTTCCATCTCGTCGGCTATGGCTGCACCACCTGCATCGGCAACAGCGGGCCGCTCCCCGAAAACGTCGCCCAGGCTGTCGGCAAGGAGAAGCTCGTTGTCGCGGCCGTCCTGAGCGGTAACCGCAACTTCGAAGGACGCATCAACCCGCTCGTTCGCGCCAACTATCTCGCTTCCCCGCCCCTCGTCGTTGCCTACGCTCTCGCCGGCCGCGTCGACATCGACATCCAAAAGGACGCACTGGGCGTCGATTCCAACGGGAAAAAGGTTTTCCTCAAAGACATCTGGCCCACGCCTGAAGAGGTCGACGAGGTTGTCCGCCGTTCGGTACGAACGGACATGTTCCAGAAAGAATACTCCGAGGTCTTCCAAGGCGACCAGACCTGGAATTCCATCCGCGTCCCGCACGGCGACCTCTTCGACTGGTCCGACAACTCCACCTACATCAAGAAAGCGCCTTACTTCGAGAACATGGTGGACCCGGCGACCTCCGTCCAGAATCTCCATGGCCTCCGCGTGCTGGCGTCGCTCGGCGACTCCGTCACCACCGACCACATCTCGCCCGCCGGAAATATCCCCACCGACAGCCCTGCTGGCAAGTATCTGATCGCGCAGGGTGTGAAGTCGGTGGATTTCAACTCCTACGGCTCGCGTCGAGGCAACCACGAGGTTATGGTGCGCGGAACCTTCGCCAATATTCGGCTCCGCAACCTGCTGGCGCTAGGAACCGAAGGAGGCTGGACCACGCACATCCCCAGCGGCGAAAAGATGTTCATCTACGATGCCGCCATGCGCTACCAGCAGGAAGGAACTCCGCTCCTCGTCATTGCCGGCAAAGAGTACGGCTCCGGGTCCTCGCGCGACTGGGCCGCCAAGGGGACGCTTCTTCTCGGTGTCAAGGCGGTCATCGCCGAAAGCTACGAGCGCATCCACCGTTCGAACCTTGTCGGAATGGGAGTGCTGCCTATCCAGTTCCTGCACAATCAGAATCGCGAGAGTCTCGGCCTCAACGGAACTGAAGAGTACTTCATCGATAACGTCCAGGACGCGATTGCCCACGGCAAACACGCCCATATCCGTGCGGTCGCCGCCGACGGCACGGAAAAATCCTTCGACGCGGTGATCCGTATCGACACGCCGCAAGAAGCGGAGTATTATCGCAACGGGGGGATTCTGCCGTATGTTCTCCGGCAGATTGCCACACCCGTGAAAACCGCGACAACGTAATCATGACGAAAGGAACTGGCGTGCATCCCGTGGGTAGAGCCCCCAAGCGTCTGAGGACCGTTGAGTTCCCGTAGCGGCGAACCTCGCTGGCCAGCGGCTCTCGCTGTTCTGGCCTGCGGCGGCCTGGAATACGCGCTGCCGTCGACTTTATCACCGGGCCCAGACTGGCTCGTGCTGGTGCTAGTCACCTCCCTGTTGATACCGACTCTGATTCTGCATCGTGTCGGCAGGCACGATGTGGACCGGATTCTCTCTTATGTCATCTTGAGCATTGTCACGACCGCGCTGATCGCCTCCCTGGTCCTGCTCATCTCGGGCCTGCCATCACACCGCGAGCCAGCCAAGGAATTGCTCATTGCTGCGTCGGTTCTGTGGGTGAGCAACGTTCTTGTGTTCGCCTCCTGGTACTGGCGTCTCGATGCCGGAGGCCCCCACAAGCGCGACCTCCGCGAATCGCACACCGACGGGGCATTCCTCTTCCCCCAGATGACGCTCCCCAAGGACCTCCGCGATGAAATGGGCGAAGGAGACTGGTCGCCCGGCTTCGTCGACTACCTGTTCCTGGCCTTCAACACCAGCACTGCCTTCTCACCGACTGATGTCCCAGTCCTGTCGCGATGGGGTAAGCTGATGATGATTGTTCAGTCCAGCATCTCGCTGAGCACGCTGGCACTGCTGGCGGCCCGCGCCGTGAATATTCTGTAATGACATTCAATACCGTCCGGAAACTCGGTCTCGGTCTACCCGATGTTGAGGAAGGCACCGCCCATGGCTCGCCTGCACTCAAGGTGCGTGGAAAACTGCTGGCGTGTCTGGCCGTGAACAAATCGGCGGAGCCGGGGACGCTCGCGGTGCGAATCGATTTGGAGCAGCGCGACGGGCTACTCGCTGAGGCGCCAGATACTTACTATCTGACCGATCACTATCGGAATTACCCGATCGTACTTGTCCGCCTGTCGAGAATTGAGATCGGGCAACTGAAAGACCTGCTCAGTGCGTCATGGCGTTTCGTGACCGCCACGAAAGCCAAACCTCGTCGCACCTCCCGTAGAGGCAGCACTCAGCCCTAAAAACCCTAACTGGCAGAGGTCTTTGAGAGCGGCATGCGCAGGCGAGACCGCCAGCGCCACCTTTGTGCTTAACAGTTAGCGAGCCAAGGTGGGGCAGGATTCAGCCGGACCGACTTCAACCACCGTCTGCTTGTCCCCCAACAGGCTCTAACCACGCCACGCCTCCGTTTTAATTTCGCCTTAATGAAAACCTGCTAGCAAAATTCCAGGATGCGAGTTATTCTGTATGAGCCTCGTCTGTGAGGACGGAGTCACACTATGTTAGCGCTCATTGTCAGTAATTCAATTACGGGAACGAAGCCAGCGCGGCACAGTTGTCTCTTGTCCATGTCCTGCATCTAGTTTTTTCCCGATCAACCTTAACAATTGACGACGTCCGCGTCGAACTAGTGAACTGTCCCACTGATTAAGATACCATTCGGAGTCAGAGTTCGTCTGAGTTATGTGGCACGATATCGGGAGTTGATTTCACTGACGGCAGAGCAGCGGGAGGAGTTGACTGGGT